>OBUZ01000003.1_pt1 | contig 296656 bp, 261 predicted proteins | sample 1494961 | NCBI WGS metagenome assembly OBUZ01 (sample SAMEA2579939, study PRJEB22360) | human gut metagenome | biome: human gut; feature: human-associated habitat; material: faeces | place: Denmark | collected 2008/2010
CCGCCATAATGGCTGTTCCTAAAACTGCTAATTTTCTTTTCATAATTACGTCTCCTCATCTATCTGATTTTCAGTATCATTTTCTTTATGTAAAAGCTGCATTTCCAGAGTCCGGTATGAGCATGCACCCCTGTGAAATACGCATTTCATCCACCGCGTCCGGTGATACACTCTAACATAAAGAGCCTGGCTCCTTTTGTCAAGGCAGCCAGGCCAACATTAATGGTTCCGTAATTAAACTTAAAAAACTGTTTCAATCCTTTTCCTAAAATTTCATAATTTACCATGCAACTTTTTTGGTTTTCTTTCATTTTGAAACCGTCCATTGAGGGCTGTTCATTGCAGGCACTTCATTGTAAATAGTTCATTCCCTGACAAGGGAAGGACAACCGCCTGCCGGTCCATCAGCTTCTCAGTGTGGCCCGTAGACGGTCCGGCTTCAGCAGAAGGTCCAGCCCATCCTCAATGGAGCGAACCACCACGGATGCATGGCTTAACAGGGCTGCGCACATACCCTCCCGCTCCAGAACCGCTATGGACAGCTGGGCTGCGTCAAACATCTGTATATCATTAAAGCCATTGCCAAGACAGGCCACGCCTCCCTCAAGCCCCTTTACGATTTCTTCCTTGCATCCGGCAGCACCCTCCCGCGGAAAAGTCCTTACAGTTATGCCCAAAGGTTCGCACTGGCGCGTCACCGTGCCGTATGTATCAGCAGTGAGCACATACACATGGGCCAGCTCCTTAAGCCGGGCAATACGCTCCTTGACCCCCTTCAGCAGCATGCCGTCCACTGCCGCTGTCCCGTTGTAATCCAGGACCACATGGTTGATTTTCAAAGGCTCCCGACCGGGTATTTCTATTACAATCACTGTCTGTCTCCTCCCTGTATCTCCTGTCCTGTATCTTCTATCCCGTATCACTTATCCCCATATCCCTGCCGGCCCGAATCCGTCTATCCGCAGATTCCGGCCCAAATCCGTTTATCCGTAAATTCCTGCCAGAAACGCCCTTGTCTCCTCTTGCGCCGGGCACCCGAACAATTGGTCCGATTCCCCCCACTCCACCAGACGGCCCCCTAAAAGAAAGGCCCCATAGTCAGATATCCTGCGGGCCTGGGCTATGTTATGGGTGACAATGACAATGGTATACTGCTTCTTAAGTTCTGTCAGCATTTCCTCGATTACGGCAGATGATTTCACATCCAGGGCGGAACAGGGCTCATCCAGCAATAGTACTTCCGGGTCCACTGTCAGGGCACGGGCGATACAGAGCCTCTGCTGCTGTCCGCCTGAAAGTTTAAGAGCATTCCTGCCCAAATCTTCCCTGACCTCGTCATACAGTCCGGCCATCCGGAGTTTTTCCTTCACCAGCGCTTCCAGGGAAGCCTTATCCCGGACGCCGTAATATCTCGGCGCATATGTCATGTTTTTATAGATGGAAAATGGAAAGGGAGCCGGCGTCTGAAACACCAGACCCACACGGCGGCGAAGCACATCCTTCTGCATGGATTTTATCTCCTGTCCGTCCAACAAAATCCTTCCGGATACAGATACCCCCTTTTCCTCTGCCAGCAATCCGTTCATACACCGCAGCAGCGTGGTTTTTCCGCACCCGGACGGACCGATGACGGCCGTAATCCGGCGGGCCGGTATGTCTAAGGACAAATCAGACAATACCTCCCTGCCGTCATAGGATGCGCTGACATTGTGAAGCGTCATGATATGTTCCATTTTTTCTGGCTCCTCCTTGCGTAAATTGTTGCCAAAAGGCTGCTAAATAAAATCAGCGCCATCATGACAAAAGCGGTCCCGTAAGCCGCGTCCATGGAAGTGGCTCCCTGGGCTACCAGCAGGTAAAGATGCATAGGCAGGGCCATGGCCGGGGCGGTGAGCCGGGCCGGGAGGCCGGAATACGCCACTGCCCCTGTGAATATGAGAGGGGCCGTGGCCCCCATGGCGTAGCAGCCTCCCAGTATCACACCCGACACGATCTCCCCCTTGCAGGCCGGCAGCACAATCTTCCGGATGGTATAGAACCTGGAACAGCCCAGGGCATAGGAGGACTGTACCAGCTGTTTTGGCAGCTCCCTGAAGGTCTTCTCTGCCCTGACCTCTATAAAAGGAAGAATCATCACGGCCAGAGCCACACCAGAGGACAGGATGCAGCGCCCCCAGGCCAGATCCCGCACCAGGAAGCTGTAAGCAAACAGTCCCAGGACAATAGACGGGATTCCCGAAATACACTGGATTACCATGCGGATTAATCCCGCTGTCCTGCGTCCTTTGCAGTAAAACACCATAAAGAGTGCTGTGGCGACAGCAGGGATTCCTCCCAGGACAATGGCTGTCACCGTAAAGCACAGGCTCCCCACAATAGCAGGCCAGATTCCGCCCTCCTCCCCCAGTACCGCTCCCCTGGGCGGCTGAGACAAAAATTCCCAGCTGATTGTGCCTGCCCCCCGGTAAAAAACATATCCGAACAGGAACAATATGATGCCTGTCACCAATAACATGCTGGAATACGCCCAGAATTTTGTAAGTGATGCGCGCAGATGCATGGTTTTCCCTCCTTTATGCCTGTTCCGTCCTATGGCCCCGGCTTATGGTTCCGGCCTATGGTTCCGGCTTATGGTTCCGGCCTATTGCTCCAGTTTACTTCGCAGCAGGGTGATGCCGGAATTGATAAGGAACAATAAGAGCATCAGTACCAGCCCCGCCGCGTACAGGGCGTGGTAGTGGGTGCTTCCCACCACCGCTGTTCCCATCTCCAGCGCAATCACAGCGGCAATGCTCTCACTCTTGCCCAGCAGGGAGGGAAACAGGTTTGCATTTCCAATGACCATCATCACTGCCATGGTTTCCCCCATGGCCCGGCCGATGGCCAGAATCATGGACAGCAGTATGTTCTTCCACGACCCAGGAAGGACAATGGTGGCCACCATATGCCACTTGGAGATACCCAGGGCATCTGCTGCGGGCTGATACCGTTCTCTCACCTTCAGCATGGTCTCACTGCAGGAGGATATCAGAAATGGAAGCAGCATAACGGCCAGCAGGATTCCGGCCGCAAGGACGCAGGACCCGGTGTGGACTCCGGCCCTGATGAAAAACTTGACCATAAGGGTCAGGCCCAAGAAGCCATATATCACGGATGGGATTCCTGCTAAAAGGTCCACAAAGGGATATAGGATTCCCCGCATCCGCTGGGTGGCAACGCAGGAAAGATAAATGGCGGCCCCCACCCCCACTGTCACAGCCAGGACCATTGCCACCAGAGATACGTAGAGCGTAGCCGCTATGAAATTAAAAATGCCAAAGGACGGCTCCCCTGTGTAAGCAATAGGCATCCATCTCCGGCCCAACAGGAAATCAGGCACTGCCACTTCATCGAACGTGGGCAGTGCCTCCTTGACAATAAAGTATATGACAAAGGCCAGGACCATCACGGTCAGGGCGGTCAGGGCCTTTATCAGAACTGAAAATAATGCATTCAGCTGTTTATTCATTGGTTTGACTCCATTTCAGGGGATTCTTTCAAGGGAATATTTCCCTGACAATCTCCCCGGCGTTTTCCCGGCGCAGATTAAGCCTCAGGTGTAAAGGCAGGTATGTATCCGTTGGCCTCCACCACGTCATATCCTGTCTGTGAGAAAATGTAGTCAATAAAAGCCTGCTCAGACGGGGTAATCTCTGCACCGGTAACAAACATAACCGGTCTCTGGATGGTATACGCACCGCTTATGATGTTTTCAGCCGTGGCTTCCACTCCGTCCACCTTCATGGCAGTCAGTACCTGTCCGTCTGCATTGGCCTTATTATAAGCGCCGAATCCCGCATAACCGATTCCCCATTTGTCTCCGGCAATGTTGGTGGCCAGCTCTGTCATGGACGCTGACTGAGTTGCGGACGCAGTCACCTCGCTGTCACCCATAACACTCTTCTGGAACACTTCATAAGCGCCGCCGGATAAATCACGGATATAGACATTGATGGCCTCAGCCGGCAGCGTGGAGTCCACCTGGTCCCAGGTAGCAATCTCACCTGCAAAAATCTGGCGGATGGTCTCAACAGGCATGTCGTCCATGATGCCGCAGATTGGATTCTCAGCATTGACCGACACGGTAAGGGCATCCTTTGCCACCACGAAATCCTGGTAATGCTCTCCCAGGGCTTCAATCTCAGAGTCCTTGATATCCCTGGCCAGCATACCGAAATCAGCGGTGCCGTCAATGGCAGCGCTTACGCCCACGCCGGAACCGCCCGGTGCCACGTAAACAGAGATATTGGAATCCGGAAACGATGAATCCACCGCATCCCAGGTCACATACTTCTCAGTAAAGGATGATGCCAGGGATGACAGAATCGGATACAGGGATGTGGAACCGCAGAACAGGATGGATGACTGGAACTGTGCGGAAGCTGCCCCGTCTGTTTTTGCCGCGGGCTCTGTCTCCTCTGCCTCTTTTCCGGCAGTCTCCTTCTCAGATGCCGCTTCACTGGCCGCAGCTGTTGTTGTCTCAGTTGATGCCGCATTAGAGCCGCAGGCAGTCAGAAGGCTGGCTGCCATTGCCATGGATGTAACTACTGCTATAAACTTTTTCATATTTTCCTCCCATTGTCATAAATTCCATATTTGTACATTTTTTGCAAGTCAAGAATAGCACATATGACAAAAGGGCTCAAATTCAATTTTTCTATGCATTTCCAGTCTGTTATTGCTATTTTCTATGACACGGCGCTGCAAGGGACGGCCCCCATAAGACACCGGCTGCCCCACAGGACTGCCGCAGCGAAAAGCCGCCATTCCTACAGCAGAGCCCTCACCACCGCCTCTGCGGACCGTTCCTCCACCTGCATGGTAAGATTGGCTTCATTGATATGCTCCAGATAATGGGCATCCGAATTGCTGATAATCCTACACTGCTCCAGATACGGATTATCACGCTTCAGCTGATGCAGTTTCTTCAGGTCCCTGACCTCCGCTGTCTTAAAACAGCTGTCCGGAGGGATAAAGCCCAGATTTGCAATCAGGCTGTTGGCTGCCTTATCCACATGGGCCGGAAACATGACGCCGTCATAGGAGCGGACCAGATTCCACAGACTGTCAAAGGATATTTCCGTTGCGTTAATCAGCAAATTGGGCTCTGAAGCGCACACCTGGTCCCGGTCATCGTAAATCTGCTGTTTTCCGAATATCTCTTCCCTGTTAGGAAATTTAATCAGTTTACCATAAACATAGGCATCAAAATCAAGTGCCTTCTCCAACGTAGGGAAAAGGCACACTGCATGGACTTCCTCGGACGTATTGATTTCCATGCCGGGCACTGCCAGCACGCCGTACTCTGCGGCCGCGGCCATGAAAGCCGGACAGTTGCGGCATGTGTTATGATCTGTAAGGGCTACCACGTCCAATCCTTTTAGAGCCGCCATGCCCGCAATGTTGGCAGGCGTCATATCATCATCCCCACAGGGCGACAGGCAGGAATGGATATGCAGGTCATAAGCCAGGTTCATCATGACAGCATACCGTGAATCTTAAGGGCCGCTTCAAAGACAGGCATATCTGTGGACAGCACTGTTATCTCCTGGTCAAGGGCCTTCTTCCTGGCGGCGTCATCCAGAACCGCTCCTTCCGCCAGAATGACACAGGCCGTATCTGTCAGGGCAGACACCGCCAGTGTATTCATGTTGGCCATGACGGTCACCCAGGCGCAGCCCGCCGGAGCCCGCCCCATGGCAATACTCAGCAGATCGCAGCAAAACGGAACCGTAATCTGCCGGTCCAGGCTGTCACCCAGGTTCACCACGCCGAATATCTGTTTGTCAATCAATTCCTGAACTGTCATAACATCCTCCTCTGCTCTCAAAGCGTCGTCATTTCCGGAACTCCGGCCTGCGGCGCTTTCACTCTTCATCCTCGTCCTTCTTATCCAGCACGGACATCTCATCCGAAATTCTCTGTATGTATCCCTTCAGGATACGCAGTGTCTCCTGGCCTCCCCGGTCTCCGTTATGCAGGTCGTCTGCCAGCACAGCCACTTCCTCGGACAGCTTGTGCAGATTTTCCCGCAGATAGTAAACGCAGTCCGTCTCATTGGCATCCCCCCTGACAATATCCTCTGCCAGGGCCTTACAGGTAGGCGCTCCGCAGGAACCGCAGTCCAGCCCCGGAAACTTTTTCATGAGGCGCTCCACCTGGTTCAGCCTGGAAAAGCTCTCCATCATGTTATTGCCCAGGCGGAATACGGGCTCATACTGGACACCGGTCGTCCATTTAATTACGTTCTCCTCGCTCTCATGCATGTGGCTCCTGGCCACAGGCATGTACTTGCGCAGGCGTTTCAGTTTAACCTCCGCCACATAGGGATTCTCCACAGTCAGGACACCGCCCACACATCCGCCGTTGCAGGCGTTCAGCTCCACAAACCTGAGATTGGTAAACTTCTGGTCCTCCATGTCCTCCAGCACACGAATCACATTCTCAATGCCGTCCGCTGCCAGGTAGTTTTCCGTAAAAAGTCCGCTGGCCTCTCCTCCGCTGTGTCCCCAGCTGATTCCAATTTTCCCTGATGTACCGATGACAGAATAATCCTCTCCCACCACGGTCTTCATACAGGCCAGCAGCTTGGGATACACGTCCTTAATAGCCAGCACCTGGTCAATCTCGCTCTTTTCCGTTCCCAGAGGTGACTTTACATAGGTCACCTTGGAGGGACAGGGGGAAATGAACATAATGCCAATCTCTTCCCTCGGAAGCCCCGTGTCCTCCATGGCCTTCCTGACAGCCAGAACAGCCGCCACCTCCACCGGAGGATTGATGGGAAGGAGATGGGGAATCAGGTTGGGGAAGCGGACCCGAATCAGACGCACCACAGACGGGCATGCCGTGCTGATAAGAGGCAGCTGCTCCTCATGCTCCGATATGTACTGCCTTGTAGCCTCGCTGACCAGCTCCGCAGCGGCGCTGACCTCAAACACATCGTCAAAGCCCATAAGCAGCAGTGCATTGAGCACAATATTCACATCGTCCAGATTGTTGAACTGGCTGTACAGGGATGGGGCCGGAAGCGCCACCGTGTATTTATACTTCTTCATCACATCCAGCTTATCATAGGTCGCAAGCTTTGCATGGTGGGGGCAAACCCGTATGCACTCACCGCAGTCAATGCAGAATTTGTTATTGATACTGGCCTTGCCGCCCCGCACCCGGATGGCCTCCGTAGGACACCGTTTGATACAGTTGATGCAGCCCTTGCACAGGGATTCATCCAGCCTTACGGAATGATAAAATTTATCCATCTTACCACCTCATTCTTTCATTCTCGCATACTACAGATTCACCACCATGGTGATGGTGGTCCCTTCACCTATTCTGGTGTCAATATCCATGGAATCAGAGTACTTCTTCATATTCGGCAGACCCATGCCGGCCCCAAAGCCCAGGGAACGGATTTCATCCGGCGCAGTAGAATAGCCTGCCTGCATGGCAAGCTTCACATCCGGTATACCCGGCCCCACGTCGGCCAGTATCATTTTAATTTTCTCCGTGGTTATCTCCACGGTAATGACACCCCCTTTGGCATGGATTACCATGTTGATTTCCCCTTCGTACATAGCTATGGCCACCTTTCGGATGGCGTCAGGGCTCACACCCATCTGTTTCAGTTTTCGCTTCACATCGCTGCTGGCTTCACCTGCCCTTGTGAAGTCATCTGCCGATATGTCATATGTTAATACAATTGCTTCCTCCATAATTGGTTCCCTTCATTATTAAATATATTTTCTCCCGGTATCAGCCGGAACACGCTGAGCCATTCCGGGACACACTGAATCAAACACCAGGAGCATCAGATAGCCCCGCCGTGCAGCCCAGCCTGGTACAGCATACCGCAGGCGGAGAACATACGGTGGCCCGTTTCCATGACCACAAGGCCCCGGTCCCTGGCCATTTCCAACATGGATTCATCCGGTTTCTTTCCCCTAACAAAAATGATACAGACAATGTCTAACATCTCCGCGGTCCGGATAACCTGCGGATTGCACAGACCTGTCAGAAGTACGGAGTGGTCTTTGGAAAATGCCAGTACATCGCTCATCATATCTGAACCGCAGGCCGACTTTACCTCCCGATCCAGGAATTCTTCTCCTGCCAGCACTCTGGCCCCTAATACATCTCTTACATCCTTAACCGTCATACCCTTGTCTCTCCTCACTATCATTACTTGTCAATTGTACACATTTCCGTACATTATAGCATACCATCCATTTTGTGTGTTTTCAATATAATTCCGTTTTTTTACATGTTTTTTATCGTTAGAATTTTCACATTAATAGTAGATTTTTTTTCCTATACGTGATAAAATATTGATACATTGCACAATGTACAACTAGTGAGGAGGTAATAAAAAGATGGCTTGCAAAAAACAAACTGTTCCCTTTAAGGGGACGCCTGAGCAGGAAGCAGCGCTGAAATCAGCGATTGCCGAGCTGGGTGACCAGCCGGGCGCGCTGATGCCGGTTATGCAGAAGGCCCAGGAAATTTATGGTTATCTTCCTATCGAAGTGCAGACCATGATATCTGATGAGATGGGTATTCCGCTGGAAAAAGTCTACGGAGTATCCACATTTTATGCCCAGTTCGCGTTACAGCCTAAGGGTAAGTACAAGATATCTGTCTGTCTCGGTACCGCATGTTACGTAAAAGGTTCCGGTGAAATTTTCAGGAAGCTGGAAGAATTGCTGGGCATCACCAATGGTGAGTGCACAGCAGATGGCAAATTCTCCCTGGACTCCTGCCGATGCGTTGGCGCCTGCGGACTTGCGCCCGTCATGATGATTAACGGCGAGGTATACGGAAGGCTTACTGTCGATGACATACCAGGCATTTTAGCCAAGTACAACTAAGCCTATGATGACAGAGATTTCCCTAAATGTATTGGATGTATCGGAGAATTCCACACGGGCAGGCGCCTCGCTTGTGACCATTCTGGTAACCGCTGATACAAGCGCTGACAAGCTGACCATTGTCATAGCTGACAACGGATGCGGGATGACCCCTGAACAGGCAGCCCATGTAACGGATCCTTTCTTTACCACCAGGACCACCCGGAAGGTCGGGCTTGGGATTCCATTTTTCAAATATGCCGCGGAAAGCACCGGCGGCAGCTTCCATATTGAATCGGAACCAGGTAAGGGAACCACCGTGACAGCAGTCTTTGGACTGTCCCATATCGACAGGATGCCTTTGGGTGACATGAACGCCACCATACACAACTTGATCGTGTATCATCCCGATACGGATTTTCTTTATACCTATACGTACAACGATGCATCATTCACCCTGGACACCAGGCAGATGAGGGAGATTCTGGGAGGAATCCCGCTCAACACCCCCGAAGTGTCCGCTTACATAATGGAATATCTGAAAGAAAATCAACAGGAAACTGACGGAGGTGCCCTGATTTAAAGGGGTATCATCAAACATGACATGTATCGCACGTAAGCGCCTGAAAGACAGGCGCCAGGTGCTCATAACGAGCCACTCCACTAGGTTCGTGAAACACCTCACCAAGTGGAGATGACATGTATCGCACGTAAGCGGCCAAAAGACTGCCGCCAAGTGCTCATAACGAGGAGGATAATCGCACATGAAAACTCTTGCTGAATTACAGGCAATCAGAGAAAAGATGCAGAGCCAGGTCAATATGCGTGCCGAAGACCACGATCATATCCGTGTGGTTGTAGGTATGGCTACCTGCGGTATCGCTGCCGGCGCCAGGCCGGTTCTGAATACGCTTGCTGACGAAGTCCAGAAAAGAGGACTTACCAATAAAATTTCTGTTACCCAGACAGGCTGTATCGGCTTATGCCAGTATGAACCCATTGTGGAAGTTATGGAGCCTGGCAAGGATAAGATTACTTATGTAAAAATGAATGCCGACAAAGCCCTGGAAGTGGTTGAACGCCACTTGGTTGGCGGCCATCCCGTGGAGAAGTACACCATGGGCGCTGCAGGTCTTAAATAAAGGAGGAAAGTACGATGTATCGTTCACACGTATTAGTCTGCGGTGGTACCGGATGTACTTCTTCCGGCAGCCCGAAGATTATGGAAGCTTTAAAATATGAAATTAAGCGTCAGGGACTGGAAGAGGAAGTGGCTGTTGTAGAGACAGGCTGCCACGGACTCTGTGCCTTAGGCCCTATCATGATTGTATATCCCGATGCCACCTTCTACTCCATGGTGCAGGTAAACGACATTCCTGAGATTGTTTCCGAGCACCTGTTAAAGGGCCGTGTGGTGACACGTCTTCTGTACCAGGAGACCGTAAGCCCAACCGGCGGCATCAAGGCGCTGATTGACACTGATTTTTATAAAAAACAGCACCGTATCGCCCTGCGCAACTGCGGTGTCATCAATCCTGAAAACATTGAGGAATACATAGGTACAGGCGGATACCAGGCACTGGGCAAGGTGCTCACGGAGATGACTCCGGACGATGTAATCCAGACCCTTCTGGATGCCGGACTCAGAGGCCGCGGCGGCGCGGGTTTCCCAACCGGTCTTAAGTGGAAGCTCTGTAAGCAGAACGACGCAGACCAGAAATATGTGTGCTGCAACGCCGACGAGGGCGACCCCGGCGCATTCATGGACCGTTCTGTGCTGGAAGGCGATCCTCATGCCCTTCTGGAGGCAATGGCTATTGCGGGGTACGCAATCGGATCCAACCAGGGCTATATTTATGTCCGCGCCGAGTACCCCATCGCTGTGGAGCGTCTGAAAATAGCAATTCAGCAGGCCCGTGAAATGGAACTCTTAGGCAAAAACATTTTCGGAACCGGCTTTGACTTTGATATCGACCTGCGCCTGGGTGCAGGAGCTTTCGTCTGCGGCGAGGAAACCGCTCTTATGACCTCCATCGAGGGCAAGCGCGGCGAGCCCAGGCCAAGACCTCCATTCCCTGCACAGAAGGGTCTGTTCGGCAAACCAAGTATCTTAAATAACGTAGAGACCTACGCAAACATTCCTCAGATTATCCTGAACGGTCCTGAGTGGTTTGCTTCCATGGGTACTGAGAAGTCCAAAGGAACCAAGGTATTCGCACTGGGCGGCAAGATTAACAACACCGGTCTGGTGGAGGTCCCCATGGGCACCACCCTGCGCACCGTTATAGAAGAAATCGGCGGAGGAATTCCAAACGGCAAGAAATTCAAGGCAGCACAGACCGGCGGACCTTCCGGCGGATGTATCCCTGCCGAGCATTTTGATATTCCCATTGACTACGACAACCTGATTTCCATTGGTTCCATGATGGGTTCCGGCGGTCTGATTGTTATGGATGAAGATGACTGTATGGTGGACATCGCCAAATTCTTCCTGGAATTCACCGTGGAGGAGTCCTGCGGCAAGTGTACCGCATGCCGTATCGGAACCAAGCGCATGGTGGAAATCCTGACCAAGATTACAAAAGGCCAGGCTGTAATGGAAGACCTGGATAAGTTAGAGGAGCTCTGCCACTATGTAAAGGCCAACTCACTGTGCGGCCTGGGCCAGACAGCTCCCAACCCTGTACTCTCCACCCTTCATTTCTTCCGCGACGAGTACGAAGCACACATCAAGGAAAAACGCTGTCCGGCAGGTGTATGTAAGGCGCTTCTCTCCTTCAACATCGACCGTGACAAGTGCCGCGGATGTACGCTGTGTGCCCGCAACTGTCCTGCCGGAGCAATCGTGGGCTCTGTCAAGAATCCGCATGTCATTGACCAGAACAAGTGTATCAAGTGCGGCGCTTGTATGGAAAAATGTAAATTCGGCGCTATCTACAAGAAATAATGAGGGAGGGAATATACGATGGAGACAATTAATCTTAAAATCAACGGCATTGCAGTCGAAGCTCCCAAGGGTTCCACAATCCTGGAGGCAGCAAGACTGGCACATATCGAGATTCCTACTCTGTGTTTCTTAAAGGAAATCAATGAGATCGGTGCCTGCCGTATCTGTATAGTAGAATTAAAAAACGGAAAGCTGGTAACTTCCTGTGTCTATCCCGCCGAGGAAGGCATGGAGGTATATACCAATACACCTAAGGTTCTGGATTCCAGGAAAAAGACATTACAGCTCCTGTTATCCAACCACAACCGTTCCTGTCTGTCCTGTGTCCGCAGCGGACACTGCGAGCTCCAGGAGCTGGCCCATGAGCTGGGCGTGGACGATGAGGGATATTATGACGGCGAGATTACCCCGTCTGAAATTGATACCTCTGCCGCCCACATGATCCGCGACAACAGCAAATGTATCCTCTGCCGCCGCTGTGTGGCTGTCTGCGAGAACGTACAGGGCATCGGCGTCATCGGTGCCAACAACCGCGGGTTCTCAACCTCCATTGGTTCTGCCTTTGAGATGGGTCTGGGAGAAACCTCCTGCGTATCCTGCGGACAGTGTATTGCAGTATGTCCAACCGGAGCACTGACCGAGAAGGATTACACCGCAGATGTATTTGCAGCCATTGCAGACCCGAAGAAGCATGTAATCGTTCAGACCGCTCCCGCTGTACGCGCAGGACTGGGCGAGGAATTCGGGCTTCCTATCGGCACGGATGTGGAAGGCAAGATGGCCGCAGCCCTGCGCCGTCTGGGCTTTGACAAAGTTTTTGACACCAATTTCTCCGCAGACCTTACCATCATGGAGGAGGCACACGAATTCATTGACCGTGTACAGAACGGAGGCGTACTGCCTCTCATCACCTCCTGCTCACCTGGATGGGTTAAATACTGCGAGCACTATTTCCCGGACATGACAGAGAACCTGTCGTCCTGTAAATCTCCTCAGCAGATGTTTGGCGCTATTGCCAAGTCCTACTATGCCGAGAAGGCAGGAATTGATCCAAAGGACATCGTAAGTGTCAGTGTAATGCCATGTACCGCCAAGAAGTTTGAGATTGGCCGTGAGGACGAGGATGCCAACGGAATGCCGGATGTGGATATCTCCATCACCACCAGGGAGCTGGCCCGCATGATCAAAAAGGCAGGGATCAAATTCTTAGACCTACCGGATGAGGAATTTGACGCACCATTGGGCCTTGGAACCGGCGCAGCCGTTATCTTCGGCGCTACGGGCGGCGTAATGGAAGCAGCACTGAGAACTGCCGTGGAAACCCTGACCGGCGAAGAGCTGCCCAAGCCGGACTTCACAGAAGTCCGCGGCACAAAGGGAATCAAGGAAGCCGCCTATAATGTGGCAGGCATGGAAGTAAAGATTGCGGTAGCCTCCGGCCTGGGCAATGCCAGGGAGCTGTTAAATAAGGTTAAATCCGGAGAAGCTAACTATCACTTCATCGAAATCATGGGATGCCCAGGCGGCTGTGTAAACGGCGGCGGACAGCCCCAGCAGCCCGGACACGTCCGCAACACTACGGATATCCGCGGCCTGCGCGCAAAGGTGCTCTATGATATAGATACAGCCAACCCAATCCGTAAGTCCCATGAGAATCCTGCTATTAAGGAGCTCTACGCCACTTACCTGGGAGAGCCCGGAAGCGAGAAGGCTCACCACCTGCTCCACACCACTTATGTGAAGAGGAGTATTAACCAGCACTAAGTACCATACCGTAATCCACATGTAATAATCACGTATATTCCGTAAAGACAGATTTTCAATGGTTTTTGCAAGCAATGTACATATATGCAAAACAGCGGACCGCAGGCTTGCCCCTGCATCCGCTGTTTTGCTACATTCCAGGAGGATACCATGACAGCACGTCAGAAACGGATTTGGGATTTACTGGCAGAACACGACTGCCTGACATCCCAACAGATTGCCGCCCTTCTGCACATCAGTGACAGGACAGTTAGAAGCGATATCAAGGAAATCAACGGAGAGCACGCCTCTGAGGTCATCCGCTCCAAAAAAGGACAGGGATACTTCATAGACGCCGGTCAGCCTGAAAAGAACGTCCCCGCCTCAAAACCTCAACGTCCGGAAGACGATCTGGAATGGGCCATTATCCGGCAGGTTCTATTCTGCCGTGAAACGCCCTATCTGGAACTGGCGGAAGAACTGTTCATCAGCGATACACTGCTCTCTAAAATCGTGTCCGAGCTGAACCGGAACATAACCAGACGACACAGCCTGCCCGCCATCCTCAAACAAAACGGCATCCTCTCCCTGGCTGCCTCAGAAGAAGAAAAGCGTTCCTACTACACTCTCTATATCATGAACCGGAATGTTAACCATTATTTTGACATGGAACAATTCCAGCCCTTTTTTGACATTGTTGATTTAAAGGAGCTGAAGGAACTTATGTTCCGTGAACTGGACCTGCTTAGCCGGCATCTTTATGACACTACTATCGTCCGCCTGATAATTGACACTGCCGTCATGGCCGAACGGGCTGTATGCGGCTTTTTCATGCCTGAAACGCCTTCTGTCACGCCCGAAACGCCCTATGGCAAATCATCCGAAGAAGGCGCCGTAAACACAGGCAGACACTTTTTAGAAGAACTGGGTTCCCGGCTTTTTATTTCCTTTCCCCCATCAGAATATGAGTATTTTTCCCGGCTCTTCCAAAATGATTTCTATTATGTAAGGGAGCAGCCAGACAGCCAGGCTGAAAGCCTGCTGGAGAAAATACTAATAGAAATCAATGTGGAATATGGCTTTGACTTCACCATTGACAAGAACTTCTGCCACGAAATGACAGAACAGCTCCACGGAGCCCTGGAACGGAGACGGCACAGGCAGCATGTCATCAATCCTGTCCTATCCACTATCAAGTCCAAATATCCCTTAGAATATGATATTGCCATCTTTTTTGCAGACCGTTTTAAAAATCTTTCAGGCATATCCCTGAGCGAAGACGAAATCAGCCTGTTTGCCATCCACTTCATAAGGGCCATGGAGACAAATCTCGGAAGGACAGAGCAAAGGGTGGGGCTGATTAATCCATATGGAAAACAGATTAAGGAGCTCATGGTCAAGCGCCTGGGGGATATGGGAGAGTGCCGTTTTCAGATTGCCTATACCTGGTCTGTCTTTGATTATCCCCATGAAATGCCCAAGGATATCCTGGCTGTCCTCACCACGGTTCCCCTGCCCGTCCAGCCCGCAGATGTACCGGTAATCCTGTGCAGGAACTTCCTGAACTATCATGAGAAGGAAAAACTGCTCACCGTTGTCAGGGACAGCGAGGTCAACAGCATACGAACCTATTTTAGGACGCTGTTCAAACCGTCCCTGTTCTTCACCGACATGGAGTTCGATTCCCGCCGGAGCGCCGTTGCCTTTCTGTGCGGAAAACTCCGGGAACAGGGCTATGTGGGACCCGGCTTCCTGGAAAGCGTCATGCAGCGCGAATCCATTGCTCCCACTGCCTTTGAGCCGGGTTTCGCCTTTGCCCATGCCATGGAAAACAACGCGAAACGGACCGCGGTCTGTGTATGTGTGCTGAAAAACAAGCTTCCCTGGGGCGAATACAATGTGAAGATCATCTTTCTTTTTGCCCTGGCGCCAACCTGGAACCATACCATTATTCCCATCTATAATGTGATGATTGATAATCTGTTTAAGACCAATACCATCTACAAACTGGCAAAGATTAGGGATTGCCGGCAGTTTATGGATTTGTTGATTTAACAGAGCAGATATAAAGCGGTAACAGCCTGGCGGGCAATGTGTCTGACCCCCAGGCTGTTATTTTCATTGAAGCGTATTTATATTTTACCTTATTTATTGCTTTCTTCTCCTGCCTGCATATAGCTCACATCCCCACATGCCTTCAGTTCATATAGGCCGTCCTTATAAGTCAGGACCGTCACACTGCAATTTGCAATGCGTTCCCCCTGATACTGCTCAGGCACCAGCAAATCTAAAATAGTGGCAATCTCATCGCCGCTGGAAACTGCCAGGGCATTTCCGCCGCCTGCCTCCTGGGTTGCTTTTACAATGGTGTCCATAACCTCAATGGAACGCTTTGAGATGTCATCATAGGTCTCCGCCATATGCAGAGGATCAATGGCAGCGATTGTATCCACCTTTTCTTTCTTTGACAGCTCCAGATAGGTTGATCCCTTCTCGTCATAGGAAGCCCCGTTGGCTTCGTATATCGGACGCCACAATTCCTCGTCCGGTTTTCCCTCAAAGCCGCCGTAAAACTCTTCCCTTAACCCGATGACTTCCTGCAATTCAGGGATATCCCCTTGATTCTGAGCCAGAATATGCTTTGCTGTTGCCCGCTGTCTTCCTAAATCGCCGGAAAACGCAGTGGTAAATACAATATCCTTCATGCCCTTTCCGGCCGCGTCAGCCTGGGATTCCCCTTCCTCTGTAAGAGGTGAATCCGCCCATCCCTGTACCTGTCCTGTGGTGTTAAAAAAAGTCTTTCCATGCCGTACCAAATAAATTGTGACATCCTTCTTCTCCGGCGCTCCTGACGGTTCTGCTGCTTGTTCTACTGCCTCTTGTACCACCGGTTCCGTATTAGCCTGCTTTTGACAGCCAGCCAAAGCCACCACCCCAAAAATCATAGCACCTCCTAAACATAGCTTCCTTATCTTCATATTCATACCCCTCCCCCATTTTAAACTCTGCTTTTGTACATCTCCACCATTTCCTTTGCCAGAGCCAATGTAATTTCAGCCCCCATCATAATATCCTCGCTGTGAATCATGATAAGTCCTATTTTATCCAACTCCCCGCTGGCATCCATAGTAATCAGTCTGGTATGTACATGGTGGGCCTCTTTCATCTTCTCCCCGGCAGCCGCCAGATGCTCCCCGGCCTCGTCAAACCTGCTGTTTCTGGCAGCGGCCAGGGCAGCCATGGACTCGCTCCTGGCCTCTCCCGCATTGCTGATAATCTGCAGGCATATCAGTTCCATATCCTCCATCACGCTTCCCCCAATTCTTTCTTAACCTGATTTAATACCTTCTCTCCATTCATTGTACCGTATGACACAGGATCAATGCTTGTCACCGGACAGGCCACCTGCTTCTTTACGGTCTCCATCTGGAATCGCACCTGGGGGCCTAAGAGAATCAGGTCGGCCTCAGCTCCAACTGCTTCCGCGTCGGAAACAGGGGCAGCCGAAATCTCACATGCAAAGTCCTGCGCCTCTGCTGCTGCTTTCATTTTCTTCACAAGGATTCCGGTGGATAAACCGCCATTGCACAATAATACGATTCGTTTCATATTTTTAAATCCTCCTTCTTTTGATTGATATTATATTTATAGTTTAAATGTCCTCTTCCCCGCTCTCCAGCTTAACCAGATTCTTCTCATAAATCTTAAAGAATGGGAAATACACCAGCCCGTCAACCACAATCAGCACCAGGATAAGCAGCGGCGCTTTCCAGTCCATGGTTGAGAAAAATGCTCCGATGACAGAAGGCATCTGCCAGGACAGCATGGCAAAGCTCTTTCCAATCAGGCCAACCTGCATGGTCAGATACGCAGCCGTACCGTTGATGACCGAGGTCAGCAGGAAGGGAACAAAAAATACCGGATTCAGCATAAGGGGCAGACCAAAAATAACAGGTTCCGAGATATTGAAAAATGCAGGCACAATTCCCAGCCTTCCAATGGTCTTTAACTGTTTTGATTTTGAAAAACACAGCAGTGCCGTCAATGCCAGCACGGATCCGCATCCTCCAATCACCACAAAATATACCCAGAAGGGCGTGGTAAATATGGATGGAAGGGCCTGCCCGGCTGCATGGGCAGCCGCGTTTATGGATAAATTGCCGTCGCGGATAGGCGCAAGCACACCTGAAAGGGCAGCGTCATGGATACCGAAGAACCAGAAAATATGTACCATCAGTGTTATGATAATGGTAAAACCAACACTGTCCGCTGCTGTCAGGGACGGGGAAATGGCATTGTATATCAGCTTTGGCAGCGTGGTTCCTGCCTTATTCATTATGGCGTACAATGCTATATAAATTACCATCAGCACCGCCCCCGGCACGATGGAGGCAAATACATCGGAAAGGGAAGCTGGCACCGTATCCGGCAGGGAAATTTTTCCAAAATCCCGTTTTCTCATGTAACAATATAAATCCGCGGTCAGAATAGATATGAACATGGCCGGAATCAATCCCTTGCCGTCCATATAGGACAGCTCCGCCATTTTTCCATCCCATCCCAGGGACATGGGCTCCACAATAAGCATCAGAAAGCCGCAGACACCTAAAAGAATAGGCAGAAACGACTCTATCTTCCGGCTCTTGCACAGGAAATGAATGATTCCGATGCAGATATAAAGGGACATGGCCCCCAAGGTCAGTGCGTTAATCCAGGAGAAAATCATGCTGTTGCTCTCCACAAACCTGGCCCAGGCCAGGGTGATTCCTGTTCCGGCCGCGTCCACGGAGGGAGCAGAGCTCAGTACAGCTGCAATACCTCCTGTAAAGGTGATTGGCAGAAGGGACATAAAGGCGTCCCGGATTGCCCGCAGGTGTATCTCATTCCCCAGCTTGTTGGCAAGAGGCATAACATATTTTTCCATTGAAACGCTCATACTCTGTATATTCATATAACACTCCCCCATTATTTTCCTGTGATATGTTTTCCATCCGTTTCAATTACATCCTTGTACCAGTAATAGCTTTTTTTCGGTCTCCGCTCCAGGCCGTTTTCATAATCAATGGCAACCAGGCCATAGCGCTTCTCAGTTCCGTTTTTCCAGGAATACAAATCAAACGGCGACCAGGCATAGTACCCCCGCACATCACAGCCTCCCTCTTTGGCTTTTAACACCGCCGCAATATGCATGTCCATAAACTCAATCCTGTCATCATCCTCCACCTGGTTCACTGATGTGTCCTCATAGAGTCCGATACCATTTTCCGTGATATAGATGGGCAGATGGTATTTATTCCATACCTGTCGTATTCCCTCATACAGCCCCTCGGGAAATATCTCAGTATCCCACTCAGTATAGCGGCTGCTCTCCGGCCGTACCTGCTCAAACCAGCCCTTAATAATGGTCTGCGAGGTTCCCTTTGCCTTCTTTCCCTGGTTATTGACAATCAGGGTTGTCTCCCCGCTCTCATAAGGTTTCACCATGACCCTGGCATAGTAGTTCAGCCCAAGATAGTCCACCCTGTTCCGGCGGATGACGGCCAAGTCCTCCGGAGTCATCATGGACAGGTCGCAGGTCTTTTTAAGCTCTCCCAGCAAATCTCCCGGAATCTCCCCAATGGCTGCCGTATCCAATATCCAGTTATTATAGAAATTATCGGCAAATCTCCTGGCTATGGCCGATTCCACGCTTGTGTCCGTGGTATAGACAGGAGAAAAGCTGTGCACAATTCCAATCTGTCCGTCATATCCGCCCGTCCTGAACGCCTCCATAGCCATGGCCGAGGCCAGCATCATATAGTAGGATGCAGTGACAGTCTCCTGGATGTCCTGATGTCCCGGAGGATAATTGCCAATCAGATAACCGCTGTTGGTATAATATCTTGGTTCATTAAAGGTTGCCCACAGCTTTACCCGGTCCCCAAACCGTTCAAAGCATACCTTCGCATAGTGGGTGTAGGCCACACACGTATCACGGTTCAGCCATCCGCCCTTTTCCTCCAGGTATTGTGGCAGGTCCCAGTGAAAAATAGTTACCATGGGTGTGATTCCATATTCCAGACAGGCGTCGATGAGCCGGTTGTAAAAATCAACGCCCTCCTGGTTCACTTCCCCTTCCCTGTTTTTGATAATTCTGGGCCAGGCCAGTGAAAAGCGGTAGCTGTTCTGTCCCCCTTCCTTCATCATACGGATGTCTTCCCTGAAGTGGTGGTAATGGTCGCTGGCCACGTCCCCGTTTTCCAGATGGTTTTCGTGCAAATACACATCCCACATGGATTCCACTCTTCCGCCTTCCTGCCAGCCTCCCTCGCATTGGTAGGAGGCCGTTGCTCCTCCCCATAAAAAATCGTTCACGTTTAATCCCTCCTGTCTTTTATGAACTCATTATAACAAGCCAGGATAAAAAGATAAAATTTGATTTTTCCGCTGCATAAAGGAAAAAACGAGGGAAAATAACGGGTACAGAATTCAGGCAGAACAAAGCCTGGCGCAGAATAAAAGAAGCGGATGCAATGGCCACTCCTGCATCCGCTTCCGGCTGAATCACTGATTCAACCCCTGTTTTTTTATGCTATTGTCTTCTAAACCACGGTCTCGCTCCTGCCGTTTTCTCATCCTGTCATGCTCCCAGGGCTTAAAAACGCGGTCCAGAGCCAGGCATATGACGCCAACCGTCAGAAGCAGGTAAACCCATACACTCCGTACACCGTGTTCCGCCAGTCTCCACACAATGAAGATGCACACAAATGCCAGGGGAAACAGGCAGCGTCTCAACGTCTCACTCTTCAGCCAATGGTTCATATGCTTCCTGCTCATTCAAATACCGTCTGCTCTTCAATATCCGTGGACAATGCTTCCAGCGCCTTTTTAACAATGCGCCTCCTCACCTGAAGCTCATCCTCTTTTGGAAGGCCCGGATTTCCCACAGGATAAGGAATTCCCACTGCGGGTATGATTCTGTTTGCTCCTACTGCCATGGAGATGGGTACAATGGAACAGATATGTACAACCGGAATTCCAAAACTCTCTATTGTCTTAGCCATCGTTGCGCCGCAACGAGTACAGGTCCCTCAGTTGGATGTGAGGATTGCCGCCTGCACTTCATTACGTATCATATCCTGGGCAATCTCCTCAGCAAATCTCTTGGCGCTGCTGACCGCAGTGGTATTGCCAACCGTACTGTAGTAGCGTCCGTAGAGTTCCCCGATTCCCCCGTCCCGCTCAATCTCCCTGCATACATCCAGGGGCAGGACACGGTTCGGATCCTCTGTTGCATATACCGGATCATATCCCCCATGGACAGTCATGAAGCCTTCACTGGTCAGACGGTCCAGGTTCTCTATGTCGTAGATGCCATATATGCCGGCATTGGCGGACGGGATATGGTCCGGATTTCCCTGAGGTACAATGCCGCCGGATGTAATCAGCGCAATCCTTGCATGAGCCATATCTTTCACAGCAGGGGCAGGCTTTACACGGTCAAATACAGGCATGGGAAGCTCGGTGACATACGGTTCCCCCCGCAGCTTCTTGATCATCATGTCCACTGCCCGCTCTGCTCCGTTCTTTTTTGTATGCACATTCACACGGAATCCCTGGGCAATATATCCCTCTTCCTCTGGAAATCCGATTTCCCCGCCTTCAAGCAGTTTTTCCGCCAGCGTTCCCATGACAGGCAGCGCCTGACGCATACCTGCGGCAGAGATGGATGTTTCCACAATATATATCTTACTGCAAAACATTTCAGCCCCCGGATTCTCCGGGTACAATGCGGTCAGAACCGGAATGGAAAGGCGTTTCTTAACCTCAGCGCAGATAGTTGCGCAGGCCAGGCCATAGCGCCCCGCATTGAACCCCGGACCCGCTATAAACATATCCGGCGCCAGTCCCTCTGTCATGGTCAGTATTGTTTCCAGTGCGTCTTCCTGGTGATCCGCAAAATAGTTGTCCCCGCAGATAATAGTGGCCACAATCTCAGCCTTTTCCCCCAGAACAGCCTGCAGACCTGTGCCAGGTCCCACAATGCCTTCCCGCAGGATTGGTTCCTGGTCGGCAAACTCCTCTCCGCCAATCTGACCATAAAACTGATTCAGATAATGTACAATTCTCTTCATATGGTTTCTCCTCTACCGCAAACGTGTTGTCATATGCTCATAGCCCATCTCACAGCATGAGCCCATGATAGCCGCAATCTCAACCGAAACAGTTCCGTCCTCACCGATGCTATCCACATTTCCTCCTGTGATGATGCGGACAGTCTCTATATCTCCAATCACCCGTTCCATCTTTGGCAGTACCACAAACTGATTGCCGTTTCCATTTGTTACCACAGCATCTGCCTCCGGGGTCACATCCGCCAGTCCCTGGGATGCTCCGTCACGCCCGCAGTACTCATCCGTAACCAAAACGGTCTTGATTCCCTTATTCTCATGGAGTCTGCAGTTGAACATCAAATCTGTTTCAGGATTACCGCCGCCTTCCTCGCTGACAATCACACCATCCACGCCTAACAGTTGGGACAGGCTGCTGGTATAATACGCCGCCCGTTTCTTTTCTTTCAGCATGGCGCTCTCATTGCTCAGCAGAACGCCCACAAAGCACAGCTCCTTCCCATGCCTGCGCAGCAAATCCAGTATGATGGGATTATTCTCATGATGGATGGTGGCATTCTTATGTCCGGGAGCAGCGCAGTTTCCGCTTATAATAGCTCCATCCAGCACCTCCAGGGGACCAATCATAGTGGAAAGGATTCCTTTCACATTGAGGCCATATACATACGTATCATGCATCAATCCCTGGCACTGTACCATGTCCACATATACAACCTTGGGCAGATGCGGATACTTCTGTCCCATTTCCAGGATGCTCTCATGTTCAAATACTTCCTTCTCATCCGGTTCCAGCCCCAGGGTTGTCTTAGCCATATACGCAGCCGTCTTAAGACCTGCGACGCGGACCGTGGCTTCGTGTGTATGCTTGTCCAGGCCTTCCACCGGGTATATCAGCGGTACCAGTATGTTCATCTTTGAAAAACTGTTAAATTCCGCTCCCGGCCCGGACATATCAATGATACCTTCCTGGAATGCCACAATTTTTCCTGAGGTGGCAACCGCGCAATCTTCCAGCACATTCGTTTCCCCATTTCCAACCGTTTCCACATCTCCTACAAATCCGGGAAATACCTGTCCTGAGCCGCTCTGCTTGAAGCGGGGCTGAACCACATCCTTGATGGGAACGATTCTCACAGACTCCCCCGGCCTTGCTATATCAAAATCCACACTGCGGATATTGGTATCTTCCATGAGATACTCAGCCAATTCTGCTTTATTTATGTATAAGACACCGCTGCAAAAGCTGCTTGCTTCTGCAAATTGTATGTCCTGCACATGAAATTTATTCAGTGTCAGTTTCATTATGTTTCCTCCAATATCAGTTTATTTGCCCATTTCCTCCACTTCCAGCGCCCGCTCAATGATGGATAAATCAATGAGCTGAAAGTCTTCCCGGGCTGCCTTTCCCCATTTTTTGTAAACAGGTATATCCCTCAGCCTGTACAAATCCTCAGCATAGCGAATGGCCTTCCCAATCAGGGTCACTGATTCCATATCAATGGTCCCCGCCGTCCCCGACATCAGAACCGTCTTATAGGGTGTGATATCCGGCCGGATGCTTCCTGTCAGCGGATGCGTAAGAAGACGGTATCCGCAATTCACCTTCTGAAAAACCACTCTGAACAGTTCCAACACATCTGTCTCGTAATACTCCAGGTCTGTGAAACCGCGATCTATAAGCATTGGATTATTGGTAATACAACGGAATGGGTGACCCATGTCTGGTTCCTCCTTGTAAACAGCGTTATTTGGCTTCTGCCTTCAGATTTTTCACAAGCTCCACAGCGTCTTCCCCATATAATTCAGTCAGTTCAGGCCATACAGACTCCCAGCATTTGTTATAGAAATTCTGAAGCTCATCATCTGTAAATTCAATAATCTTGACGCCATAGTCTTCCAGTTTCTTCTCATACTCCGCGGTTTCCTTGGGCGCTACCTCCCACCTGTCATCTTCCAGTTTATTGGCCGCGGTCTGCAAAGCGTCCTGCTGCTCGGTTGTCATCTCATTCCATTTGTCCAGATTGATATACAGGTACCAAACCTCAAAATGATCATTGTATGGCAGATAGTAGGTCGCCACATCCCGGTAGCTGCTGTAATATCCTTCTGCTCCGGATCCAATCATTCCGTCAATGACCCCGGTCTGCAGGGCGGTAAAGCAGTCGTTAAGGGCCATTGGGGTTGCATTGTAGCCCAGCATGTTTGTCACCAGTTCCGCACCCTTCATGGTCTGGCAGCGGACCTTATAGCCCTCCCTTACATCCAGATTTGCCGGCTGATTTGGTTCCTTATTCAGGATTGCGCCGCCAAAGTACAGAGGATAAACTGACAGCAGTTTAATGTTCTGATCTTCCAGATGTGTCCGGATGGTTTCCGTAAAATCACTGTCACGGCTGAAAATTGCCTTTGCTTCATCCCAGGTAGCGCATATATAGGGAGCACTTGTGATTCCCAGGTATTTATCCACAGTGGAGCTGAGGGTGGCCATCTGCATCTCCACATCTCCCACACTTACCAGCTCCTGGACTGCTGTATAATCTCCCAGCTGCGCAGCGGGATATACCACCACCTCCAGGGAATCGTCAGCCGCCTTAACGTTATCCGCAAATTCCTTGGCATTGATATCCGCCGGTGACCCCTCTGCCCGGTAGTGGCTGAGTTTCAATGAAAATGATTTTTTCTCAGCGGCCTTGCCCGCGCTTTCCGTCTTGCGGGAACCGCCGCATGCTGTCATGCCTAATACCATTGCCGCAACAATCGCTATAGAAAGTCCTCTTTTAATATTTTTCATAGTATTCTCCTTTTTTATGTAAGAAATCATTTTCTTATACAGCAAAACCAGCCATTCTCGGAATCGCAAGGGCCAAATCCGGCCAATAGGTGACGAGAAATACAATGGGTACATACCCCAGTATCAAAAATGTCATGGTGGGCTTCAGAATCTCATGGAATTCAGCCTTTCCTATCCTCATTCCCAGATAAAGGATACTTGCGTATGGGGGCGTAACTCCGCCCATGGCAAGATTCACACCCATAATAGAGGCAAAGTGAATGGGGCTGATTCCCAGCTGATTCATAACAGGCATAAGCAGGGGCGCGCATATCAAAACGCCCGTGGTGTCATTTACTATCATTCCTACAATAAACAGAAAGATGTCAATGATGAACAGCAGTATATATTTATTGGTGGTAATGCTCATCAGAAGTTCTAAAACCAGCTCAGGGACACGATACACGGTAAACACGCGGCTCAGCATCAGGCAGCATACAATCATGACCATAATGGATCCAACTGTACTGGTAGCCTCTTTTGTCATTGCCAGGAACCCCTTAAATGTGCAGGCCTTATACACCCACAATCCAATGGGAATGGAATAGATGGCTGCCATGGCTGCCGCCTCGGTGGGAGTAAAGACACCCCCATAAATTCCTCCCAGTATGATGAGGGGCATAATAAGGGCCGGTACAGCCTTAAAGGTCATTTTTCCGGCGTTTGACGCAAATTCCCCAAAAGGTTTCTTTTCCGTTACTTTCAAATCAAACTGGCGGCTCCAGAATACATGTATGATGCAAAATAACGCCGTAATGATAAGCCCCGGACCAAGAGTGGATAAAAAGCAGGCAAGAATCGAGCATTCCGTCACCCATCCAAACATAATCATAACAACGCTGGGAGGAATCAGAAGCCCCAGAACAGAGGATACAGTTACCAGTGCTGTCGCATATCCCCTGGGGTAGCCCTGTTCTTCCATCTTAGGAATCATGATGGGGCCGGTAGCTGCCACGCCCGTAAATCCGCTTCCTGATATGGCTCCCATAATGGCGCACACAAGAACAGCCACCACGCCCAGGCCGGATTTGATGTGACCCACAAATGCGTCTACACAGTCCAGCAAGCGTTTTGCTATCCCGCTGCCGCCCATATACGTTCCTGCCAGGATGAATAGGGGACTGGCCAGGAGCACGGTTCCCGTGGACTGGGAAAATACCCAAATCAGCATGGTCTTCATGGATACGTCGCCAAAGAGGCTCAAAAACAGCAATGCGCCGGCAAAGCAGACCGGAAGGGGGATGCTCAGCATCAGAAGAAAAACCAGCAATATTACATCCATAAGTATGATTGACAGAGAAGTCATAGGTTTTCACCTCCTTCCCTTGCTTCATCCTTGTTTTTCATTTGACCAATCAAAGCCCGGTAGGCCATATATACATCCCTTACCGCATAAATAAACATCAGCACAAATCCTACGGTAAGCGCTATATTCGCAAAAAACAGAGGGGCGTATGTAATGTCAGCCAGCTTCCAGGTTTTCAGGGAATAGGAAAAGAAATAGAATCCCCAGTAACAAATCCAGGCAAGAATAATGATACACAATGTACGTTTGATTGCATCAAAAATCAGTTTTGAGCGTTCCTTCTTGATATAAAGGGTCAGGATTCCACACTCAATATGGCTTTTCTCATAGGAAGCATTGGCGCCGCCCAGCATGTAAAGCCATATAATAGGAAATAACATCAATTCCTCAATGCCCATCAGTGATGATTTCAGTACGTATCGCGCGAATACCTCGTAGCCTATCATGAGCAATAACATGAGAGCAGCCACAATTGACGCGCCATACTGCACTTGGATCAGTGTTTTTCCCAGCTTCTTCATACATTTCCTCCTCTTATAGTTTTTTTGAATGATGTAAATTCATATCATTTACGATACCTATATTCTATATGATATGTCTAATATTGTCAACTATATAACGATATTTTTTTGATTAATTGTTAAGTTATACCGATAATTGCAGGATTGTCCCCCTCCCCATCGTATTTTTAGCAGCAATTTACAGCAAATTACTTTTCTTCTTACGCCCCGAAATATATATCTATTTAGATATGTATTTAGATATACAAACAGTCCAAAAACCGGATATTGCTTGAAACGCATTCAAATCAATGATATAATATTCAAAATATTACCTATGAAGGGAGGTTATCCCCTTGTCCAATACCTCTTTTAATCAAAAAGGAGTTTCTCTTTACTATCAGGTAGAGACTTATATCCGGACAAAAATCGAATCAGGTGAGTGGCCTTCTGGATTTAAGCTTCCCACAGAAACAGAATTATGCCAGTATTTTGGGGTCAGCCGCACTACCATACGCCAGGCTGTAAATAAAATGGTAGAGGGCGGCCTTTTAATGCGCAAACAGGGTTCGGGCACATACGTCACACAGCCCGCTTATTCCAGGAACAGACTTTCCACGCAGCCCAGTGATTCTGTGTGCAAATATATTTATATGCCCATTCTTCAGGATGACATGGAGCATTCCTACCAGAACCTTCTGCTGACCCACATCAGCCATATACTGATGCTGTGCGAGCAAAAGCTGATATCCCAGGAAGACGGAAAAAATGCCCTGGATTTCATTGTCCCCCTGATGGATATGCATCCCCAGACCATTGGCTTTAATCCGCTTAACGAGGATTATTTCTTAAATTTTGAACAATATCTGATTTCCCATCTGGGAATCGATCTGGCCGGAAAAATATATACCGGCAGAAGCCGCAACGATATGACTCCAACTGTAATGCGAATGAGCATCCGTGACAGCATGCTTGCGGTTTACGAGCGGCTTCTGGCACTGATACGCCGCTTGCTGGCTCTTGCCGAAGAAAATCAGGGACGTATCATCACAGGGTATACCCACTGCATGCCGGCCCAGCCCATAACCCTGGACCATTATTTCCTGGCTATAGCAGAAGCCCTGGTGCGGGATATGGACAGGCTGCTGTCTGCTTACCAGAACCTGAACCGTTCCCCCCTTGGAGCCTGTGCCATGGCCGGAACTTCCTTTCCCATCAACCGTGAATACACCGCCCAGCTTCTGGGCTTTGACGGCATTATAACCAACACGCTGGACGCGGTGGCCACCAGGGATTATCTTTTGGAGCTTGCCGCTGATTTTTCCACCCTGGGATCCACCCTGTCGCGCTTTGCCCAGGATTTGTACCTCTGGTCCACAGCAGAATTTAACTATGTAAGCTTTTCCGATGCTTATTCCTGCTGCAGCAGCATCATGCCCCAGAAAAAAAATCCTCTGTCAATCGAACACATAAAGAGCAAATCCTCCCACTTGACCAGCACTTATCTGGATATTGCAATGTGCCTGAAGGGAACCAGCTATGGTCATTGCAGGGACCTTTTTGAATGTATGCCCCCATTCTGGGATGCGGTGGAACAGGTCACCGGAATGCTGGAATTGTCCATCGGAACCCTGCAGGACATCACCTTCCACTACGACCGGATGGAATTTACAGCCAGCATGAATGACTCCATATTGACGGATATGGCGGATTTTCTGGTGCAAAAGGACCGCATACCGTTCCGCAGCGCCCACAATATCATCGCCTCAGCCGTCCGGGCCCAGGGTGATAATCCCAGCAGCAAAATCACCTTAAAGCAGCTCAACAAAAGCAGCAAACAGCATCTGGGCCATGACACCACGCTGACAGAATCAGAATGGGCATCCTTACAGTCACCGCGCAGCTCCGTGGCAAACAAACGCAGCGAAGGTTCCCCCGCCCAAAGCTCCTGCCGGAAAATGCTGCTGTCCCTGCGCATGGCCGCCGACCGCTGCAATGAACAGTACAATAAAATCATCAACTCCCTGCAGCTGGCCGAGCAATTCAGAAAGGAACAGATCGATGTGCTGAAAAATGGGACGCATTTTGAGCATAATTAATTTCTATCAGTTTTTATGAGTCCTATATATGCGAACAGCGGACTCCGGGATTATGTCCCGGGTCCGCTGTTTTGTTCTGCGCTCTGTTTTACTCTGCACTCCGTTTTACTCTGCGCTCTGTTTTGCACTGCACTCTGATGCATAGTGCATCCTGTCATATGTCAGAACACTTCCTGCTTCAAACGCCTCCACTAAATATCCCATCCGATGTCCCCTGCCCGCAGCCCATCAGACTCCCAGGCTTTTAAACATCTTGTCTCTGTATTCCTTGTTCCTCGCCCCGCTCCATTCCTTTTTTCTCTCCATCCTCAAAAAGCATCTGTCCCAGTATTGTCATTCCTATCTTCTCCTTTACATCCATTAGCTGGTTCCGATCCAAAAATTTAACTGCCAATGCGTACAGCACGGACTGCATTCTCTTGACGTCCTCTTCCTTCATATCCAATCCCGGATTCTCCAGTATATCCATGCCGCGGCAGATGCGTTCGCTGATTTCCATAGTGCCTGACATCAAAGGCGTCAAAAGAAGCGAAAATACATCGCAGCGTTTCAGCCGTTTTTTCTTTCTGATTTTTCGCTCTAATTTTTGGAATACTTTATCTGCATTCCCGTCCTTCAGACGTATGGGCTCAATGCGGTATATGCTGTTTCCGTTCATCCGTTCCCGCTTCAGCACCTTTACATTTGATGTACACAGTGCTAATGTTGCAACCGGCACATTGTAAATCATGCCTATATATGCCTCGTACTCACGAAAACGCCGCAAATCACGTTCCGTTATGCTGTCACTCTCAAATTCCAGATGTATTCATGATCCACCCATACATCCTCCTGTTCCGGCAAACCATACAGGAACCTACCTCCATTATACTTAATGTCACCCTGCCATACAAGGACGCCCTGCCTGATATCATACAATTTATAGTTACTTATTTTACTTGATTCGTTGGATTTCACACCCGGTACAGCGGGAAGATTTTTACATAGATACTACGTAATTTGATTTTTGCAGAATTCTGTTATCAGAACTTAGATTTTTATTCTTATACAATTATGGCGGCGGTCCCTCATATGCGTTCACGCCCCGGCGTCTGTTTTTTAATATAGCATGTCAGTGTGCCTATTGCAATCTCAAAATAGAAATTCATCCATACCCCCAGCCGCAAAAAACTTCATTTCCAAACAGCAGCGGCCGGGAAATGAATCACATGGTTTCCCGGCCGCAGGCTGCTCCTTACTTAAACTCCAACCTCAAAGTCCAATCCTTCCCTCCGGCCATTCATCCGCTAAACCAGCTGGTTATATTTTCCCCGCTTCACATAGTGGGTATGCAGCAGATGATGGGACAAATGTCCATTGGGTTCACCCAGATATTCGCTGTAGAGCTTCATCAGATCAGGGTTCTCATGGGATTTGCGCAGCACCTTGCGCTCATCCTCACTGTAGAGAGCGTTTGAACGTTTTTCACGGTAATTCTCTTCCGTGCATCTTGGCTGTCCGCCGCCGTTTATGCAGCCTCCCGGACATCCCATTACCTCTATGAAATGATAGGGCGATGTGCCTGCCGCCACCTCATCCATAAGCATGGAAGCGCCTTCCAATCCGCTGGTTACCGCCACATTCACGGTTACTCCCTTTAAATGTTCGTATGCAGGAAGCGTATCCTCAATTGTGATGGAGGCTGTCTTTACCTGTTCCAGTCCCACTATAGGCGCCACATGCAGCTTGTCAAAGGGAAGTTCCTTTCCTGTCACCACTTCGTATACCGTTCGCAGGGCTGCTTCCATAACGCCTCCGGTTACACCAAATATATCAGCTGCTCCTGTTCCCAGTCCCAGAGGCGCGTCAAACTCACCCTCCGGAAGATTCACAAAATCAATGCCTGCCGTCTTTATCATACGGGCCAGCTCCCTGGTGGTCAGTACGGCGTCCACATCGCGGTTGCCGTCCACTTCCATTTCCGGGCGCTGTATTTCATACTTCTTGGCTGTACAGGGCATGACAGATACCACAAACATGTTTTCCGGTGCGGTTGCGGTGCGCTCTGCATAGAAGGATTTCACCACGGCGCCCAGCATGGTATGGGGACTCTTGCAGGTGGACAGATGGTCTAACTCCTCCGGGAACTGATGCTCAATATGCTTGATCCAGCCAGGAGAACAGCTGGTAATCATAGGAAGTACCGCCTTTTCCTTTTGGGACTCATCCCCCTTCAGAGCTGCGTTCAGGCGGCCTAAAAGTTCAGTTCCCTCCTCCAATATGGTAAGGTCGGCGGAAAACAGGGTGTCAAACACATCGTCAAACCCGATTTCGTGAAGAGCCGTTGCCATTTTCCCGGTGACAGGGGTTCCCACCGGCAGGCCGAACTCTTCACCCAGGGCAGCCCTCACTGCCGGGGCCACCTGGACCACCACTCTCTTTTCAGGGTCAGCCAGCGCCCGCCACACCGGTGCAAGGCCGTCTGTCTCCTTCAAGGCTCCGGTGGGGCAGACCACAGTACACTGGCCGCACATGGCGCAGGCTGTGGAGTTAAGAGGCAGCCCCATGGCCGGGCTTACCACCGTATCAAATCCGCGGTTCTGGGCCTGGATCGCTCCCACCTTCTGAATCTGGGTACACACAGTGACACACCTCCGGCAGAGAACGCATTTGCTGGTATCCCTTGTGATGGACGGGGAAATATCCACCATGGGCTTGGTCATGGCTCCCTCAAACCGGCTCTCGCTGACTCCCAGCTCATAGCCCAGCTCCTGAAGCTCACAGTTAGTATTCCTGCTGCAGTTGAGACAATCCTTTGGATGATTGGACAGCAGCAGCTCATACAGTACCTTTCTGGCAGCCAGCACCTTGGGAGAATGGGTTCTTATGACCATTCCCTCCCTTACCTTAGCCATGCAGGAGGCCTGAAGGTTCTTCATTCCCTCCACTTCCACAACACAGATACGGCAGGAGCCGTACTGATGGACATTCTTCATATGGCACAGACTGGGAATCCTGATTCCCACTGTCTCAGCCGCTTCCATAATGGTGGAGCCCTCTGAAACCTCCACCGGTTTTCCATTTATCGTTACATGTATCATAATCTACCTCCTATCTCCTGTCGCAGTGCAGGCACCTGAGAGCCTCGCCCATGGCATCCAGCTTGTGGAATCCGCAGTTCACTTCCCTGAAATTGTCCTTGCGCTCCTCCACAGACAGACACCTGGTCGGGAAACGCTTATGAGGTTCATTGACTTCAATATCCGCTATCTCAGGTATATCAAACCACTCGCCCATATTCAGCTCGCCCTTGCCTCCAAGGTACTGATCAATCTTCATGGCAGCTTTCTTGCCGTCCGCAATGGCGTGAATCACAACATTGGCGCCCCATGGACTTACATCGCCTCCTGCAAACACGCCTGACTCTCCTGTCTCAGATGTAAACCTGCCGATATCCAGCTTACCGTTCTTAGCCACCTCCACATGAGTGGTGCGGTAAACCTGATGATCCACATCCTGGTTGATGGCTGTAACGATGCCGTCGCACTCCAGGAAAAAGTCAGAATCCGGAATATGGGCCGTGCGCCTGCGCCCGTCGCTTCCATAATCAGTCTCTTTCCTGCGGACCAGATGAATGCCTGTCACCTTACCTTCTGCTCCCAGAAATTCCACCGGTGACGCCATGGCGATCAGCTTCACGCCTTCTTCCCTGGCCTCGATGATTTCATCCTTTCCGGCAGGCATCTCCTTCTCAGACCTGCGGTAAATTACACTTACTTCTGAGGTTCCCAGACGCACCGCGGTCCTGGCCACGTCCATGGCCGTGCTGCCGCCGCCGATTACCACCAGCTTGTTGGGCACGGACATATCCTTCTTAAGGCCGATGCGCTTTAAGAATCCAAGCCCGCTTTCCACGCCCTTAAGGTCCTCTCCCGGCACATCAAGCAGCCTGGATACCTGGGTTCCGGAAGCAATGTACACTGCATCCGACTGTTTCTTCATATCCTCAAAGGTAATGTCAGATCCTATCCTGGTATTCAGGTGAATCTGCACACCGCTCCTCTCAATGGCATGAATCTCCTTCTGCAGCACGGCCTTTGGCAGACGGTACTCCGGAATGCCCCAGTACAGAACGCCCCCTGCCACAGATTCTGACTCATACACATGTACCTCATGGCCCATATTCGCCAGATAGTAAGCGCATGTAAGGCCTGAAGGACCTGCTCCGATAACGGATATACGTTTTCCGGTAGCCGGTCTGGGTTCAACCAGAGGCACATTGTACTCATCCCGCAACGCATAATCTCCGATGAAACGCTTCACGCTGCAGATAGCCAGAGGCTCATCCACCTGGGCGCGCCGGCAATGGTCCTCGCATGGATGGGTACAGACACGTCCGCACACTGCCGGGAACGGGTTATCCTGCCGAATCAGGCGGTACGCGTCCTCTGTTCTGCCGGCTGCCAGCAGGGACATATATCCGGGTATAAATACATTGGCAGGACATGCATTGCGGCAGGGTGAGGTCTGAAGCTCGGCGCAGACGCCTGCGCTGCAATGCTTCTCATAGATGTGGGCCTCGTATTCGCTGCGGAAATATTTAAGGGTGGACAGGACAGGATTGGGCGCTGTCTGTCCCAGGCCGCACATGGCTGTCTGCTGAATGGTTCCGGCCAGCTCCTCCAGAAGCTCCAGGTCCTCAGGCTGCCCCTTTCCCTCGGTGATGCGCTCCAGTATTTCCAGCATTCTTCTGGTGCCGTTGCGGCAGGGAAGGCATTTACCGCAGGATTCATCGCAGATAAAGTCCATGAAATACCGCGCTGTATCCACCATACAGGTATCCTCATTCATGACAATGAGTCCGCCGGAACCCATGATTGCCCCCAGGCTGGACAGGGATTCATAATCCACAGGCGTGTTCAGATGTGTCTTGGTCAGACATCCGCCGGAGGGACCGCCGGACTGAATGGCCTTGAATTTTTTGCCCCCAATGATTCCGCCGCCAATCTTGTATATGATATCTCCCAGAATCGTACCCATGGGAACCTCGATAATACCTGCATTGACAATATCTCCCGCCAGGGCAAATACCTTTGTGCCCGCGCTCTTTTCCGTGCCGAATCCCCTGTACCACTGTGAGCCGTTCAGAATAATGGGCGCTGCATTTGCCAGGGTTTCCACATTGTTAATGATGGTGGGACTTTCAAACAAGCCCTTTTCAAAGGGGAACGGCGGCTTCTGCCTTGGCTCTCCCCTTTTTCCCTCGATGGACGCCAGAAGGGAGGTTTCCTCGCCGCAGACAAAGGCGCCTGCGCCGATACGGATTTCCAGGTCAAAGGAAAAACCGCTTCCCATCACATTCTCTCCCAGAATGCCCGCTTTCCTGGCCTGGTCAATGGCATTGCCCAGCCGCTCCACTGCTATGGGATACTCTGCCCTCACATATACATAACCCTTGGAGGCTCCTATGGCATATCCTCCTAACATCATGCCCTCGATAATGCTGTGCGGGTCGCCCTCCAGGATGCTTCTGTCCATAAATGCGCCGGGATCCCCCTCATCCGCATTGCAGACCATGAATTTGCGTCCGTCCTCAGACACAGCCTTCATACCTGCTTCCCACTTCACTCCGGTAGGGAATCCGGCGCCGCCGCGCCCTCTGAGGCCGGCAGCCTTCATCTCTTCCACCACCTGGGCCGGCGTCATCTCCGACAGTGCTCTTGCCAGGGCGCCGTATCCGTCCCTGGATATGTATGCCTCCAGGGAAGCATACTCCATGTGTCCGCAGTTTCTCAGCGCCACACGTACCTGGCCCTTGAAGAACGGAATATCCTCCATCCTCGGCACATGGACTCCCTCGTCCTCGTCAAAATATGTATATTCCTCGCACACCTCATCCTTCAGAAGATGCCTGGCCACCACGTCCTCTGCCTTTTCAGGATTCATCTTTGTGTAGAAGATTCCCTCCGGCTCAACCAGGATGACGGGACCCATGGCGCATGTACCCATACATCCGGTGACCATGACCTTAACCTCATCATCCAGCTTATATGTACTCACTGACTTTATAAGCGCATCCCTTACTTCCCCGCAGTTAGAGGATATGCACCCTGCTCCGCCGCACACCAGCACCTGACGCCGGTAGGACTTTTGCCGTCTCAGATATTCTTCTTTTATGCTTAATAAATCATCACGGTTTTTTACTGCATCCATTACTCCTGCCCCTCCTCTTCATAGTAGCGTTCCAGAATCTGTTCCAGTTTGTCAGGATTTACCTGTTTGTAAACCTGGTCGTCAATTGACATGGCCGGAGCCAGACCGCAGGCCCCGATACATCTGGCCACCTCAAAGGTAAACCTTCTGTCCGCCGTGGTCTCACCTATTTCCACATCCAGCAGTTCCTTTAACCGCTCTACGATTTTCTTCCCGCCCCTTACATAGCAGGCCGTCCCCAGACAGACACGTATGGTGTGTTCTCCTCTGGGCTGGGTAGAAAAGAAAGAATAAAACGTCACTACCCCCGATACCTCTGCCAGACTGATATCCAGAGCGTCTGCTATGACCTTCTGGACCTCCAGAGGCAGATAACCATATATTCCCTGCGCCATATGAAGGACCTGTATCAGACTTCCCTCTTTCCCCCTGTACTCTGCCGCCAACTCGCCAATCCGCTTTAACAGCGCTTCTTCACTGTGGTCACAGCAGCATGCATGTGTGTTTTCACCCATCACTTCATTCCTCCTTGTTATGAGCACTTACCGCCTGTTATACGGCGCTTGTGTGCAATACATGCCACTGGCACGAAAACGGCCGTCCCTTGACCGTTTTGCGCAGTGGCTCACCTCTAAAAGCGTTGCGCTGCTGGCCGGGCAGACAGCTGCAGTCTGTCTGTCGGCTCCCTCACCGCAGGTTCCCCCCATTGCGTCCGGAGGATTGTATTGTGAAAAATTATACAAAGTTAAGGCGGGAGCAACCTTACCGGTTACTCCCGCCAAAAAGACCCTGTATAACTTTTACTGACTTTTTAAAATTATCTCGTCTGCGGTATCGTAAATGACCGCGTCCGCCTTTGATTTTCATACCGCATCCCCCTGTCTTGATTTCACGTAAAAATTAATGTGCCTAAAAATTTTTGTATATTCTAACTTTTTTTGTATTTTTTCCATAATATCACAAGGACATTGTACTTGTCAATATACAATCTAATATTTAACAATCTCAAAAACAGCCCAACACTTATTTATTCTGTCTTTATATATCAGAAAATTTATTAATATTATCCTACAAATTCTGTCGATTTTCAGAACCTCTATTCCTTAATTTTCCAGCATATGTTACAATAGTACCTATCAAATACAAAAAATTTTCATATGCAGAAAGGAGTCCTTATGTTTGATTTAGACTTTATTCTCACCTCGCTGGGATTTATTGTCCCGGTCATTCTGGTCATCATCATCATTACCCAGGGGTACGTCAAGGCGCCGCCTGACCACGCCTACATCATTTCCGGCCTGCGCAAGCAGCCAAGGGTGCTCATAGGACGGGCAGGCATCAAAATTCCGTTTTTTGAGCAGCTGGATAAACTGTACCTTGGACAGATTACAGTGGATATCAAGACCGATGAATACATCCCAACCAACGATTTCATCAATGTTATGGTGGATGCAGTTGCCAAGATACGGGTGGCTGACGACGACGAACGGATGAAGCTGGCTATGAGGAACTTCCTGAACAAAGAGCCGGCAAACATTGCCGCCGACCTGCAGGACTCCCTTCAGGGCAACATGCGTGAGATCATCGGTACGCTTACACTGAGGGCCATTAACACGGACCGTGATTCCTTCTCTGACCAGGTTATGATTAAGGCTTCCAAGGACATGGAGAAGCTGGGTATTGACATCCTTTCCTGCAACATCCAGAACGTGACGGATGAACACGGACTCATCCAGGATCTTGGTATGGATAACACCTCCAAAATCCGCAAGGACGCATCCATTGCCAAGGCAGAGGCAGAACGTGATATTGCCATTGCCCAGGCCGCTGCGGACAATGCCGCCAATGACGCAAGGGTGGCTGCCGAAACCGAGATAGCCCAGAAGAACAACGAGCTGGCCATCAAGAAGGCCGAACTGCAGAAGGCGTCCGATACAAAAAAAGCAGAGGCGGACGCTGCCTACGAGATTCAGAAACAGGAACAGCAGAAAACCATCCAGACCGCCACGGTCAACGCCCAGATTGCCAGGGCTGAACGCGAGGCCGAACTGCGTAAACAGGAAGTACTGGTGCAGCAGCAGGCATTGGAAGCTGAGATCAACAAAAAAGCAGATGCGGACCGGTATGCCATTGAACAGGCTGCCGCTGCCGGCCTGACCAAGCGCCAGCGCGAGGCCGAAGCAAAGAAGTACGAGCAGGAGCAGGAGGCCCTGGCCAAGAAAGCCCAGGCTGACGCGGAACAGTATGAGCGTGAAAAAGACGCTGAGGCGCAGAAGGCCATTGCTGAGGCACAGAAGTATTCCATGGTCCAGGAGGCAGAAGGTATCAGGGCCAAGGGCGAGGCTGAGGCTGCCGCTATCCGTGCCAAGGCACTGGCTGAGGCAGAAGGTATGGAGAAAAAAGCCGAGGCTTATCAGAAGTATAATAAGGCGGCCATGGCTGAGATGATGATTCAGGTGCTTCCTGACATCGCCGGGAAGATTGCAGAGCCTCTGTCACAGATTGACAAGATTACAATTATCGGAGGCGGCAATGATTCGGATAACGGCGTAGGGGCCATTGCCGGCAATGTGCCTGTGGTCATGGCAAAGCTATTTGAATCCATGAAAGAAACCACAGGCGTGGACCTGGCAGAAATCATGAAGGCGGATACATATGATGCCAAGGTCAACCGGAACGTGAACCTGACCGGCGCCCCTGATATTATCCTTGGAAGCGGGCAGAAGGCCCTTAATCCTAATCCGGATTCGGATAATATCCAGCCATAAATTCTTTGTGCCCATGGAGGATATTTTAAATTAGTATAGCAGAAACACCTCATAGAACAACCTGTGATATAGATACAGGGGATTTCTATGAGGTGTTTCTTTTTACTTCTATTCTTCTCTGTCTTTCTTACCTTCCCGGGCCTCCTTAGCGCCCCAAACCACGCCTTCCATGTCAAATGTGCCTGCGGATATGTCAATGTCATGGTCTGCTTCCGCTCCCGCAGATACTCTCACATTCCCTTTCTGCACATCTGCTGCCGTCTTTCCCGGCCCATCTGCTGCTCCCGGCATTTCCGGCATATTAGGTATTTCCAGCATATTCGGCATACATGACATATCCGGTTCTCCTGCTGCTCCCGGCACAGCCGCAGTTTCCCGTTCTTCCCGCACAGGCTCCCTCTCAGGATCCCTCCCAGGCTCCTGCCCGGCTCCGCCTGGTTCCTCTATCTTCCAGCGGATGGATACGCGGAACAAATCATCCTCCACTTCCAGCTTCATGGTACCGCCCTGGACCTCCACAAAGCTTCTGGCAATGGCAAGCCCCAGTCCTGAGCCCTCTGTGTTGCGTGATGTATCCCCGCGGACAAACCGTTCTGTCAGCTCCTCAGGAGATACCTCCAGCTCCCTGGCTGAAATATTGCGCATGGTTATCAGTACATGGCCGTCATCTTCCCTGACCACCTGGATATAGGCCCGTGTGCCCGGCATTCCGTACTTTGTTATATTTACCAGCAGGTTTTCAAATACACGGTAGGTCTTCTGGCTGTCCAGATAAAGAAGGATTTTCTCCTCAGGCAGATTGTAGCGGAACTCGATCCCGCTTGCCTCAATCTTATCAGACAGCTCAAACCGCACCTGCTTTAAAAGGCTCACGATATCCACGTCCTCCTGGTGAAGGCTGACTGTGCCGCTGCTGGCTTTGCTGACCTCAAACAGGTCCTCTATAAGCGCCTTCAGACGCATGGATTTCTGGTCCAGCACCCGGACATAGGACTTTCTCTCCTCTGCTGTCACATTCTCCTGCTTTAACAGATTTACGTAAGTGATGATAGCCGTAAGAGGTGTCTTTAAGTCATGGGATACATTGGTAATCAATTCCGACTTGGTCCTCTCGCTTTTCACCTCCTGGGCCACTGCTTTCTTAAAGCCGTCCTGAATCCGGCTCAGCTGCTCCTTGAACGGGTTAAAGATTCCCAGATCCTCCTGAATCTCCACATCCAGGTTTCCCTCTGCTATCTCATTGATACTTTTTAACAGCGTATTATATTTCTGCTGCATCTGCCCCCAATATTTCTGTAATAGGAAAAACAGAACCAGGGAGTAAATTACCAGGGCTCCGATTCCCCAGAACCAGAGACAGGAGATAATGGTCAGTATGACAAAATTTGCAATAATGGCCTTGCCTATAATCTTGGTGGAACGGCGCTCCCAGTCAGTCTCGTTAAAAACATTGAGGGCATTTAATGTCCAGCGCTTGATGAAGCGCAGGAAACGTCCCAGCCATGTGCGCTCTTTGAAATAGCGCCAGGGGCCCAGGGAAAAGATAGCCCTGTAACAGGTAATTCCCCAGTAAAACATTCCGTAGCTCACCATCCAGAACGCCAGATTAATGACCACTGCCATCACATCCGCGGACCAGGGAAGAAATTCCGCTCTCATAAGTTCGCTCTTTAAGCTGCCGTCCATGGTAGAAGCAATCAGCGCCATGGGTATGGTTCCCTCACCAATAATACCCAGCCAGGCCACTCCGATACAGCTCAGCGGCTCAAATGAAAGCCTGCACAGCGCGCTCTTACCAATCTCAAACCGTTTCACAGCCGGCAAAGCCAGGGCCAGCACGGTCAGAAGTCCCAGTACAGATGCGCCTATTGCAAAATAGCCGTTGCTGAAACGGTAATCCCGGATAGTAAGCTGCTGATCCGCGCTGTTAGACCTGACATCCGTATAGCCGAACATCTGGGATGGACTGCACCGGAACACCACTGTCATGTCCTTGGGTCCCTGGAATTCCACGCCGCTGTAGCGATAGTTCTCGTCCAGTCTTACCTCCAGCGGATCGTAAAATTCAAATCTGGTCAATGACTCCTTGATGCGCGTAATATCATCATCCCTGTTTCCCTTTATATCCAGAACCTTCAGTATGCCGTTTGAATTAAAGTTTATGGTGAACTGAATCTGGTCATCCTTCAGGGGTTCCTGGAAAAATGTCTTTGGATCCGTCACATTGCTGCGTCCATAGGTCCCATCCTGCTCACAGATCCCATAGGACAAGCTGGAATAATACTGCCTGTAGAGGCTTTCCCATTCGCTTCCCGCGCTGTCAATGGTCTGCTGCATGGACTGGTAATAGTAAATGTCATAGGGATCCCCACTGTCGTAGACCATGGTCTGTTCCCCATCTTCCCCATACTCTATCTGTACCGCGGCTTCGTCTTCCGGCTGCTGCTGGCGGATCTTTTCCTCCAGCCCCGGCAGGAATGTCTGGGCATAGGTCAGACGCCGTCCCGTATCCTCCTGCATTTTCTGATGCCAGATTTCATAACTGAAATTCATAACCTGGGTTGCCAGGTTTCCAAAATTACTGCTCTCCTCAACCTGGCGGACGGACCTCCTGTTGTGGTAGCTCTCCGCCTTTGTTTTCATATAGGGGTATAATCCTATGGTTCCGGCTGATGCCAAAAGCAATGCCAGAATAATAATCAATATTCCCAGCCTATGGCTGCTTTTCAATTTTGTATCCAACTCCCCACACCACCTTTACATATTTGGGCTCCCTGGGATTCACTTCTATCTTTTCCCTCAGGTTACGTATGTGTACCATGACCGTATCCGTATTCACTGCCCTCTCGTTCCACACCCGTTCGTAGATTTCCTCTGCGGGAAATACACGCCCCGGGTTCTGTATCAATAAAAGAAGGATTTTGAACTCGATAGGGGTTACCTTAACCGTTTTGTCATCCACGGTCACCTCTACCGTCTCCTCGTTGACCTCCAAACCTCCCAGCCTGTGCACCTTCGGATTCTCCGTCTGCTTTGAGTTCAAACGATCCAGAAACCGGTGGTAACGCCGCAGCTGTGAGTTGACCCTGGCCATAAGTTCCATTGGAGTAAAGGGCTTTGTGATGTAATCGTCCGCCCCCATGTTCAGGCCCAGTATCTTATCCACTTCCTCTGACTTGGCTGACAGGAAAATAACGGGAAAGTCATATTTTTCACGGAGTTTTGCTGTCATAGTAATACCGTCCATACGCGGCATCATCACATCCACAATGGCCAGATCAATCTCTCTTTCCTCCAGCACCTTAAGCCCTTCCACTCCGTCTGCTGCCTGGAATACTGCATATCCCTGGCTCTTTAAGAATATTTCCACGCCTTCCCGTATCTCTTTGTCATCCTCTACCAGTAAAATCCGGTCCCCATTCATGTTCATTTCCTCCTTACGCTATTTATACTAACAACTAAAACAAAATTTAACCTTCATAAAAAACAAAAGAATATCTAAAGTCTTATTGTAACATTCCTAAACACATTGTTCAACGGGGGATAGCTGTCTGATCCGGCTGCTTTGCCCCAGGCAGCGGTATATAATGGGCTGAAAATCACTGTCAATACAGGTGTTATCTGTTAAAAATTGTGCGATATTGTTATTTATTTATTTAAATTGACAAAGCAATTTACTCATGATATTGTTGTAGTAAATTTTTTATTCAGAATTATCAATATTTAACAAATTATTTTCAATTAAAAGGGAGGAATTACATTGAGTACATACGTGATTACAGGCGGCACTACCGGCATAGGAGCTGCCACCCGCAAGCTGCTCCTGTCCCAGGGCCATGAAGTGTTTAACATTGATTTTAAGGGAGGGGACTGCCTTGCGGATCTGTCCGCTCCGCAAGGACGCCAGGGCGCTATTGACGAGGTATTCCGCCGCTATCCCGACGGCATTGACGTACTGATATGCAATGCCGGCGTAGGACCCACGGCTCCGCCCCAGATGATATTTGCGCTGAATTTCTTTGCCAGCGTCAAGATTGCCGAGGCACTGCGTCCCCTGTTAAAGAAAAAGAAAGGCAATTGTGTGGTAACCTCCTCCAACTCCATCACCAACATGACGGTGCGCATGGACTGGGTGGATATGCTGTCCAACGTTATGGATGAAGAACGCATCCTGGAATTTGTAAAAGACATTCCCCGTACCCAGGCCGCATCCTGTTACAGCTCCTCCAAGCATGCCCTGGCACGGTGGGTCCGCCGGGTTTCACCATCTTGGGCAGTGGACGGACTGCGCATTAATTCCGTTGCTCCGGGCAACACCACTACGCCCATGACACAGAACATGACCGATGCCCAGATGGAATCCGCACTGCTGATTCCCATTCCTACCCGCTATGGACGCAAGGAATTCCTTGACGCGGAAGAGATTGCCAACGGCATCACCTTCCTGGCGTCACCCATGGCCAGCGGCATCAACGGGGTCATACTGTTCGTGGACGGCGGCATCGACGCGCTGCTCCGGTCCGAACGTTTCTAAATGAAAATGGAGGATATGGATATGACAATTCTGGAAAGCTATATTGACTGTATGCAAAGAGGCGACGAAGCGGCCCTGGCGGATTTGTTCAACGAATACGGAGTGCTTCATGACTCGTCTCTCATTAAGGCAGGTATGGACACCCTCCACCTGGAAGGCAGAATGGCAGTGGAAATGATGTTTCACCACAAGTTCGGCTTTAACGGAGGTCCCTTTCCCATACACAGTGTAAAATATCTGGACGGCAATACGGTATGGTATTTCATCACCTACAACGAGCATGTGGTTCCTGTAACCGCCTTCCTGTCCGGGGTGGATGAGGACGGCAAAATCCTGCGGCTTAATATCTATCCGCTATAAAAAAGGACCGGAGCTGGAGGAAATCGTTTATTTCCCAGCTCCGGTTTGCGTTCTATTCAAAGATGACCAGTTTCTCCAGTGTTTTTTCCACATCTATCAGGGAATACAGGCTGCCATTCCACATAAAATATGCTTTTTCAACCCATAAACCTGACTCCTGCTGTTCCGGCCCCTTGATTTGTTCATCCACGCCAATTTGAGTCAGATATGGCTCCTGATACAGAAGGATGCCCAGAAAATATTTCTGATGACGGAGGACCAGTACCATCTGCCTGGCTTCTGCCTCTTCTCCGCCGGACGCAGAGCCTTCCTGACAAACCACCGGCACAATGCTCCCCTTATAGTTGCAGACGCCTGCAAAATGTCCCGGAAGACATGGCATCAGGGATATCATCATATCCTTGCAGATTTCCTCCGCATAGGCAAACTCAACAGCGTAATTCCTGTGCTTTCCCGGTAAACAGAGCAATGTCTTTAACGCCTCATCCGCCATACCTTCCCTCCTTCTCATATCTGCTTATGATAATTTCCGTATCCAGCGCTGCGCAGATACGGCCGCTGCCCATGATGCTGCAGCCGCAGATGCCTGTCCTGGACCGAAATCCTGTTCCCAGAAGTGCCGGAAGATTCTTCACCACAATGCGCTTCTGTTCATAGATGGAATCTATGAAAAAGCAGCCTTCCTTCTCCGCACCCTTCACATACACCAGAATGGCCCGCTCCGGAATCTCCCCTCCCAGGGAATAGAACCTGCGGAGATTAATAAGAGGCATCATCCTGTCTTCATACAGGATGTAATCCCGTCCGTTAATTTCACGAATCTGTCCCCGGAAGGACTCATACTCCAGAAAATGATATACATGCCGGGCCGGTATGGAGAAGCGGTACTGGCCCACGCGGAAACGCACGCACTCGATAGATGCCAGATTCAAGGGAACTGATATGGAAAAGGCGCTTCCCTGTCCAATAGTACTGCGGATGGAAAGATTTCCCCCCACGTCTTCCATAATGTTCTTTACCACATCCAGACCCACGCCCCTGCCGGAATATTCAGTAACTTTTTCATTGGTGGAAAAGCCGGGATATAGGATAAACTCCCTGATTTTCTGGGGGTCATACTCCTCGTCCGCACTGGCAAACAGCCCCTTTTGCCTGGCCCGTTCCCTGACCCGCTCCTCGTCAATGCCTTTTCCATCGTCGCTGATTGGTGGGACAGATTGAGCGGTCCGTGATGGAGATGCGCCTTGTGCCAGTGTCCAGAATTGTGCCAAAGCTTAAGAGGGCACTGAGGGATATTTGCCGTGACCAGAAAAAGGAGGCTGACCTGGTGGTCAGATGTTCGGACGTGGAAGCGGATAAGAGTGTGGTGGATTATGTATCAGAAGCACTGCTGCATATTCTGCGCAATGCGGTGGACCATGGAATCGAATCCCCGGAGGAACGGCTGGCTGCCGGTAAGGACAGGAGAGGAAAGATTACCTTTTCGGCTTAAGGCTGATCTGATGGCCCAGTCCGCTCTCTAAATCCTCCATCCCATTCCGTTTAAGTTCATTTTCCAGCACCTGCATCTGCAGCAGAAGCTCTGAAGCCAGGTTTTGCAGATAGTCCAGACGCTCTGTCCGAACCTCCATAAATTCGCCTTCCCTGGAATCTGTATTTTCCCGCTCAGGCGCCGCCTTCTGGGTAGCCGCAGCCGTATCCTGAGGCTGGCTGTCAGCCAATACCCTGCACTGTGCCACAAAAAGCCCCTTCCTCAGAGTCTCCAGCACCTTCTCCTTATCGCCGCTCTCAAAACGGATGAACACGCCATGGCCTTCAATGTACTGCGCGCTTTCACCCTGTTTCTCCAGGTTTTCCGGATAAGTCTCCACCAGGGTACAGAGACCGGTAATGGATCGCACCAGCATGAAAGCACGTATATTCTCCATGCGGCAGCCTTCCTCCAGCGTCACATTGACTACGGTTCCGCTTTTGGAGACAAATAGTTCAGGTATGACAGGCAGTTCCTCTTTTCCCTCTTCCTCCCCCTGCGTCTTCCCGCCCTTCCCGCTGTCCTTCTCCTCTTCCCTGCTGACATGCCCCAGAAAGTCATCCGTCATCTGCTCAAGCACAGACGTATCCCCGGGCGCATAATCCTCCCTGTTCATCTGTTCCAGTTCCTGGGCAATAAAATCAGAGGCAGCAAACAAAAGGTCAAAAAGGTCCGGTTCCGGATGCTCCAGCTTGTCCATATTTTCCCTGTAGTAAGAAAACAAATCTTCCAGCTTATGGGCCAGGGAAGAAAGACCGTTAATGTCCATCATAGCGGAGGAGCTCTTGATGGTATGCATGACCCTGAAAATACTGTGAATACTGCTTTCGTTAAATCTGCCCGCTCTCTCAGCCTCTAAAAGTATCTCTGACAGCTGGCCGTTTAACTGCCTGGTCTCCAACAGGTATACTTCCAGCATCTCCAGGGCATCTGACTCAAAATATCCCATAATACACTCCGTCCATTACTGCTCCTTATACCACACGCTCTGGTTCTTGCCATGCCGTTTGCCATAATACAGTGCCTTGTCCGCACAGCCAATTCCTTCCTCCAGCCCTTCCTGCTCATGGAAGATGTGAAGTCCCAGAGTCATGGTACAGAAGAAGCCCTTATCGCCGTAAGGTATCACAAATTGTTCCACCTGCCGGCGCACCTTCTCACTGAGTTCATATGCCTCGTCCTTTGTCACATTAAAAAGAATTAAAAGAAACTCCTCGCCGCCCCACCGGACCACTCTGTGTCTGCGGCAGTTTGATTCCAGGATATTGGCAATGCATACCAGCGCCATATCTCCCGCGTCATGGCCGTATGTATCGTTCACCTGCTTGAAGTCGTCGATATCCGCCATGATAAATACGGTTTTTACCTCATCCTGACCGCAGGAACGCATATCCTCCATCAGATCTCCCACCACATACCGCCGGTTATACAGCCCCGTAAGCCCGTCCCTGTAGGCCATATAGTTAAGCTTCTCCATATTATTGCGAAGCTCCCTGTTCTGGCGGTCCAGGTCGTCCCTCTGCTTTTTCTGTATCAGATGCGCACGGATTCTGGACTGAAGCTCCTTTTTCACAAAAGGCTTCTTGATATAATCACATGCCCCCATAGAAAAGCCTTTTACCACATCCTCGTCGCTGGACCTGGATGTAAGAAAAATAATGACGGCATTTTTATGGTCTAAGTCCTGTAATATTTTATACAGTTCATATCCGTCGGCATCCGGCAGGACCACATCCAAAAGGATCAAATCCGGCTGGCACTGTCTCAGCTGCTCCTGAGCCTCCAGTCCGCTGTGAGCCTCACAGATTATGATACTCTCCTCCTTCAGCGCTGTCTTGATTTGTTCACAAATCAAAAGACTGTCATCCACAATTAGTATTGTCTGTTTTTCATCCATGGACATTATTTCCCCTCCCGGCCTTACAATACGACGGCTGAATGCCTGACCGTATTCACTTCCAGCCTTCCGTTTTCTGCGTAAAATAGTATGGTCCTGCCGTAATTCTGACCTGTATGCTGGGCTACCAGACGAATCCCCTCCTGAGCAAGGCATTCCCTTACGGCCACTACATTCTGCTGTCCTATATCCAACATTCCGGACGGCGCACCAAACATTCTGGCGCCCCCGGCAATCTTTGCAATCAGACCTGCGGGCCGCGCTCCCTGCTCTCTCATCTGATTTATCAGCTCATGTACGCCCTCATCGGCAAACTTGTAGGCGTTATCCCAATGGACTGAATACTTCCTTTCCGGAAGTATAATATGGGCCATGCCCGCTATGCGCTCCCTGCGGTCGTAGAGACAAATCCCCACACAGGAGCCTAGGGCATAGGATATAAGCACCTGATTTTCCCTGGCAACCTTTCCTTCCGCGATTCCCACAATGATTTTATCCATAGCGCTGCTCCCTGAGCCGTGAAAGCATAGTTCCCAAATCTTCCTGCTCCGGAAGGAAAAGAATACGTCCCTTAAAGATTTCCCCGGACATATGGAATATATTTTCTATGAGAAGTATGTCATCGCTTACAATTACCCACTTGGACATGGGATAGGTGAGAATTGCCCCGCCCATATCAATGCACAGCTCCGGCACCGACACATCCATATCCATGTCCATCAGCTGGGACAGGGCCCGTATGTAGGAACCGCACATAATGTTCCCCAGCTCGCTGATCAAAGAACACTCCATATCATCCAGAGACGTAAGGTTCCGTTCCTCCTCCCCCAAAATGGTATTTATTACGGTCTTGGTAAAGGCTTCGCTCAGCATAAACAGGAAAATCCCCTTTAGCTGACCCGTAACTTCAATCAGAATGCCTGTCTGCAATTCCTCCGGCTGTTCCAGGAGTTCATGCATCTTATAGTACTTTACCACTTTTAGGGAAGGCATATCCAACTCAATGGGCTGTTCCATCATCTGTGACAGTGAAGTCACTGCGTTTCCCGTCCCCACATTTCCTATTTCTTTTAATATATCCCTGGATATCTCATCCAACTGTACATAACCATCCATTCCCTGTATCTCCCGTGATTAAAATTCAAACCTTTCCACCAGCTCCTTCAACAACTGGGCCTGGGCAGACAGCTCCTCGCTAGCTGCCGCGCTCTCCTCGGATGTGGCTGAATTTCCTTGAACAATCTCAGAAATCAGTTCCACGCTCTTTCTTATCTGTGTAATGGCATCCGCCTGCTGTACAGATGTCTCTGAGATCTTATCCATCTTATGGCTCACCTGTCTGGCGCCTTCCACGGAAGTCTTCAGGGTTTGTGCTGTTAAATTCACTGCATCCATGCCGTCGCTTACCGCATCGGAATTCTTTTCAACTAATTCAGCTGTCAGCTTGGATGCACCTGCGGTCTTGGTGGCCAGCCGCCTTACCTCCTCTGCCACAACAGAGAATCCCCTGCCTGCATCTCCTGCCCTGGCCGCTTCAACAGCAGCATTAAGCGCCAGTATATTGGTCTGGAAAGCAATGTCCTCAATCTGTCTGACTATGCCGGTAATCTTTCCTGAATTGTTCTTGACCTCATGTATGGACTTCATCAGGGTTTCCATCTGCCCATCACATTCCTCCAGCTTCTGTCCCACCAGAGCCGCCTGCCTGCTGGAATCCACGGCGCTGTCAGCATTATCCTTTACGCTCTGCGCAATCTCGTTGATGCTGACCGCCAGCTCCTCTATGGAACCCGCCTGTTCAGATGCTCCCTGGGCCAGAGCCTGAGAACTGTTTGATACCTGCTCCGCTCCCAGTGACACCTGCTCCGCACTGCTGTTAATCTGTTGAAGTGAATTGCGCAGCAGACGGCTGATTTCCTTAAGCCCATTGCCCAATGCCACGAAATCCCCTTTGAATTCCACTTCAGAGCGGTAATTCAGCCGGCCATTTCCAAGGGCGGTCAGTCCGCTTTGTATCTCAGACACATAGCTGTTCAGAACCTTTGCAGTACGGCGGATGTCATCTGCCAGCTGACCCAGCTCATCTTTGGACCTGTACCCAAGGGCAATATTCAAACGGCCGTTGGATATGGTATTTGAAGCCTCTTTCACCTCATTGATGGGGCGCACGATATTTCTGGTGACCATGGAGCATATAAGGATGGTGGCTGCTATACATACCGCCGACAGTATAACCAGCATGATTATGACCCGATGGTTGCTGTGGTGCTCTGTTTCTATGCTTGCAGCTGTTTCTTCAGCTGACAGGTCCGCCACTTCCGAGAGCACTATCCTTACATCATTGGAACGGGGCAGATACTCGTCTGCATATAAGGACAGCACTCTCTCATCCTCGCCCGCTTCCAGAAGGGTCATTATCCTGGCCCTTGTCTCTGCCAGTATCTGAAACTTTTCGTTCAGCTCCTCCACCTTTTCCGGCGCTGTAATATATCCGGTGGACAGCTCGGACAATGCAGCTTGTTCATCCCGGATCAGCTCCCTGGTATTCTGCAGGTATTCATCCTCGTCCACCAGCCCCTCCGTGGCAGCCAAAATAGCGATATTTCTCCCAACTGCCCGCAGACTGGCAGTCATCCGCAGGGATGACTGCACATTGGCAAACTGGTCAGCGTAAATGGCCTCCATACGCGACGATATCGTTTCCACGTTGACAATGGCCACTGTCACTGTCACTACATACAAAAGGATAATGGAAAAAAATGCAATGACCATCTTCCTTCCTGTCTTATAGTTCCTGAACCGCTCTCTCATCCTTTGTTTCCCCGCTTTTCTACTGTTCCAGGCAGCGATTGACTATCCTGGAGAACTCATCCGCCTTAAATGGTTTTACGATAAAATCAGCAGCCCCTATGGTCAGGGCTTTCTGAATCATCATCTCCTGCCCAACGGCAGAGCACATAATGACCCTGATATTGGGGACCAGGCTCAGCATCTCCTCCAGCACCTCCAGGCCGGAACGTCCCGGCATGGTGATATCCAGAAGCACCAGATCCGGGCTGACTTCCCGAAACAGCTCCATGGCCTTTTCCCCATCCTGGGCCTCCCACACCTGGGTATATCCGTCCTCCTTAAGTATCTTGCGAATGATGCTCCTCATGAACATGGCATCGTCTACTACCAGAATCTTCTTATCCATATAGTCCCCCTCTATCCTCATTCTCTTTGACAGGCTTTTTATATACAGCCGGAAAAACTGCTTCCAGCCTGGTCTCCTCCCTGGACAAAAGCTCTGCATGGCCCACCAGAAGGTAACCGCCCGGACTCAGGCAGCGTTCCAGCTGCTTTATAAGCTTCTCCCTGGATATCCGGTCAAAATAAATCATAACATTCCGGCATAATATCAAATCGAATTTCTCCGGCCCAGGAGGCATCTCCATCAGATTATGCCTTCTGAAACGTATATTGTATTTTAATTTCTCATCCACCCGGAATGTATGGTTGTCCTCCACCGTACAGTACTTTCTCTTCCAAAGCTCCGGAAGATCCTCCATTTCCTTCAGCGGATATATTCCCTTTTCTGCCTTTCTCAATACTTCTGCGGATATGTCTGTGGCAAGAATGCGGACAGCCGGCATACGCTCAAACCTATCCCCGTAATCCTGAATCAGCATGGCTATGGAGTAGACCTCCTCCCCGGTGGAACATCCTGCATTCCATATGCTGCAGCCCCCCATCTTCCGGTTCTCAAACAGCTCCGGCAATATTTTATTATTCAGGATAGAAAAATGGGCCGGCTCCCTCATAAAATAAGTGTAATTGGTGGTCAGGCGGTTCACCATCTCACCAGCCATCTCACCGGTCCTGTCCTTTCTCATCTGCTCCATATACTGGGCAAAGGAGGTCAATCCCCTTTTTTCCAGCTCCCTGGCCATCCTGCACTCGATCAGCACCTGCTTTTTTTCCAGATTTATACCATAATTGTCCCGGATGTATCCCACAATCTCACAGAACTCCCTGTCATTCAATCGTATCACATTTTTTCTCCCATATTCCCGGCATGACTTCCATCATCTTCTCGGGTTCCCCGCTATCTTCAGCTCCCGGTTCCCCGATGACTCCTATCATAGTCCCGTCCCTGAGTCCCAGGATGAATCCACAGGTACAGCCGCCGCTGTCTCCCAGCCGGCAGAACACAACCGGAGTCCTTTCATACAGCATGATTCCGCAGATATGGTCAGGCGCGCCAGGCACCTGCTGTATCTGCGGATGTATCACCACTTGCTTGATAAGATTTTTTTCCACATACACGGTACAGCTTCCGTCTTTTACGGTTACCAGCTCCATCATTCTGTCTCCTTCACAGCACCGGCCGTGGTATAAGAAGAGACGGGACCACTATAAACGCCAGTTTTCCTTTTTCCTCTTCCGCATCCAATGCCGCCATGCGATCCATATACTGGTTCCGGCTGCTTCTCACCGCCTCAGGAATGACATATATCTGTTCTTCCTCCACCTGTACCAGACCAGTCACTACCTCTGCCCTTATACCAATTTCCCTGTCACCGCAGTCTGCAATAATCAGATAGGCCTGGTCTGACAAATTTCCAGCCTCCGGCAGCTCCAAAAAGTCAGCCAGGGCCATCTCCGGCTCCCGTTCTTTCATGTCCGTCACCCGCTTTACACAGGAAAGCGGAAGAAGGAAATGAGAACCCGCTGAAAAAAAGAGCAGGTAGGAATTCACACCGTCAGCCATCCTTTTTCCCTCCCCATGATTTGAGTTATTCTGAGCCCTTAACATTTTGTTTATATTCTACCATATATGGGAGTTATTTACTATTGGAAAATTCAAAAAAGGTCCGGGAGCATATCCCGGAACCTTTTCTAGTCCGTATTAAAAAACAGTTTCTTTATTTTTTCTGAAAAATCAATCCCCAGCTTGGCAGGCATCCGGACTAAAAATCAGTAAACACCAGCACTGTCCTGTTCCCTGAACCGCACCGGCGCCACCTCCGGCGTCAGCGGCTCCATCCTGTATTCCGGCAACTGGTCAATGAGACCATCCAGACAAAGAGATGTACTGTGGACCATGTCGTGAGCCAGAAGGACTACCTGCTGCCTTCCCAGAATGGTTTTCATGGCATTGTCAATCAGCTCCTGGGGCCGGGACTTTTTCAGCGCGTCGTCCAGACTGGCATTCCAGTCAAAATAGACAAATCCCCGTGCGTCCATCTCGGCTATGATTTCCTTGTAAACCTTCCGGTTATAGCCATTGATGCTGCCTCCGGGAAACCGGTAAAGAACAGGCTTTACCCCGGTCACTTCCAGAACAGCCCTGTAAGCTTCCTCAAAATCCGCCAGATAGCTGTCCCTGCTTTCGTAGAGTTCCTTGTAGTCATGGCGGTTGCAGTGGATACCAATGGTGTGTCCCTCTGCCGCGATTCTTTTTGCAACATCGGGGTGTTTCCTGACATTTTCTCCCACCACGAAGAAGGTAGCTCTTATATTCCTGGCTTTCAGCACATCCAGCACCGCACTGGTATTTTCAGCAGAAGGACCGTCGTCAAAGGTGAGATACATGGTTTTGGGATTAAAATACAGATCAATGCCTTTGGCAATGCCCCCTGCCAGTTTTTCCTGGTACTGCGGGTCTGTCAGCCGTTCTCTTTCACGGGGATTAGACAGAAACCCCGTCTCGATCAGACATGATGGAACAAAGGTCTGTCCGGTGACTGTAAATTCTGCATCCCCTCTCAGTTCGCGGGCCTCTGCCCCTGTACTTCTGACTGCTTCCTTGTGGACCAGCGCGGCTAAACGCCCGCTGTCCGAAGCCCCGTCCTTTCCGGAATACCAGGTCTCTATTCCCCTTGCCGCCGCGTCCTCCCATGTATTTTGATGAATGCTGACATAAGCGCCGGCCCGGACCTTGTGTGCTGCCTCCACCCGTTCTTCCTTTGAACGGTATGTGTCGTCCTCCCGCACCATCACAACAGCATATCCCATATCCTCCAGTTTCACCTTCAGCCGCTCCGCAATGGCCAGGTTAATGTCCTTCTCCATTACGCCTTCCTGGCTGGCACCTTCATCCTCACCGCCATGGCCTGCATCCACCGCAATAACAGGGGGACCTGTATATAAAGAATTCTGACTGCCAAAAGAAAGGAGGGATTCCCCCTGGCCTTTTATGGAACTTTGCAGGACATGTGTGTCTTCCAATATACGGGACAGGATTTCTGTCCCTCCCCGTCCTGCACATTGCCACTCTATCCTATCCCGCTCTGTTATTTCCTGCTTTATCCGTCCCTGCTCTGTTCCTGCCATTCCCAACTCCCGTTTCTCCGGTATGACCATGGCCATCACTGCCATGGTCATGCATATGCCCGCCGCCAATTCTGCGGCGGCCAGAAAAAACGCCCTTCTCCTGGCCCTGCGCCTGGCCTGCCTTCTGCGCTCTGTCTGCCTGCCATAATCATACGTTTTTATCCCTATTCTGTCCATGACGCCTGTCCTTTTCATGTAAAAAGCTCTTGTGTACTGCAATCAGCATACACAAGAGCGGCATCAAATTATCATCATTTTTGCATCAAAGTTGCATCATCTGGAAATTTTCAGGAACAATTCATTGATTCCTTCATAAAAACCAACTGTTACTATGGTTTCTTCCTCCTCTCCCTGACTGAAAACATATTTTTTAAAGTAAGGGGTTGTTTCCATTAACGGATTCTGATCCCCGCAGGCCGCCGGATCCTCTAACCCCATATAGGAGCTCCACATATCCACAATCTGCTCCGGATCCATGTCATCCCACAGCCTGGGCGACCTTGCATAGAATTCATAAATCTTACCGTTATCCCCATCTATGTAGGCGTCCATGAGACGGTTCTCCTTGTCTGTATTTTTCTGGCTGTTTATAAGGCTCAGTTTCCAGACCGCCACATTATTCCTGGGCTCCAGCACATCAATGGCCGAATAGAGGACAGCGTCATACTCATCCTTTTCCACAGGCCGAACGGATTCAGGCAGGATTCCCAGTGTTTTCAGTTCCTCCAGCCCCCGGTTGCATGTCTCATAAATCTGGGAGTCTGTGATTTCCTGGCCGGAAGGCCCTCTGTGATTCATCACAAATGCATAAGCCCCCTCCAGACTCTCATATTCCGCCTGGCTGCCGTTTGCCGCCGTCAAAGCCTGCCCTGTTTCAGGTATCAAAGCCTGTCCTGTTTCGGGAAAGGTCTGGCTGCTCAGGCTTTCTGACAATATGTGGAGCTTTTCAGCGGCGCTTAATGTATAGCGGTATCCCTCCCCTTCCGTATCCGCTGTCATGGCATGTATCTCCCCCAACATGGTCCTGTCCCTGTATCTGGTCAGCATCTCAGGACCGCAGATGGACAGGGCCATAATCAGCCCCGCAAACAACAGGAATAACAGGTTTGCTGCCATTCTTCTCATAACTGGTCCTCCTTCCAGAGGGGCAGGGTGAAGCTCATGGTGGTTCCCTTCCCCAGCTCGCTCCTTATGTTCAGGCGGCTTTTGTGAAGCTCCAGTATTTCCGCGCACAGAGCCAGTCCCAGCCCTGACCCGTTGCGGCTTCTGGATCTGGACTTGTCAACCATGTAAAATGCCTTGGTAATCTTGTGGAGTTCCTCCTTCGGTATGCCCACTCCGTGATCCTTTACTTCAAAACAGTATCCGTCCTTCATCAGATGGCCGTAGACCTCAATGAGGCCGTCCGCCTCGGAAGCTTTGAACGCATTGTCCAGCAGGTTCATGAGAACAGACTTAATCAGATTGGCCTCCGCCCTCACCATGCCGTCATCATAGTTAAAGTATATTTTCATGCTTTTGTTAATCACGTACATGTCATACAGGTACAGAAACAGGGATTCGGCCGACACCATGGTAAATTCCACCTCTCCCCTCCTGGTAACCATGATGTCTAACAGGCGGAAGGACATGGCCTCCAGGCGTTTCCCTTCCGTGTAAATATAGTTGGCGGACATAAACTGTTTTTCCTCATCCAGCCTGCGGGAGCGCAGGGCATCCGCATAACCGATAATGGAAGTCAGCGGCGTCTTAAGCTCATGGGCAAACGCAGCCACAAAGTCCTCCCTGGCCTGAATCTCATCTTCCAGCTGATTGATGTTATCCTCCAGGGCATTGGCCATCTGGTTAAAATCCGTTGTGAGCTGTCCCAGTTCGTCGCTGCTGACTTTCCTGGCCCTGTGGTGATAATCCCCGGAGGCCATGCGCTTGGTGGCCCTGGTCAGCAGACGGATGGGCCTGGTCAGAAAGGACGCTATAAGATACATAACAGCCGTACCGCAAAGCAGCATGGCCACGGTCACCCTGCGGTAGACAGAGAAACCCAGGGACCTGTCCCGAAACACCTCTGACACGTCCTTCATGGTCTCCAGGTACAGCACCCGGTCCAGGGCATTGACAGCCGTACCTGTCTGTATGTAATACGCCCCATCCTGTTCTGTGACCCTGTATGTCCTGGTATCCTGGCCTGTCCGGTCCAAAAGCCCGTCTCCCCCGCCAAATCCGGGGCTGGCATAGAGCACATTTTTCTGCTCATCACAAATACGCAGCAGGCGGCCGGAGCTCCTGCCTCCCGACTCCAGATTGGATGCTATCTGACTCACCGTGGTATCCTGGAGCACATCATACTTGGCCGGCACATTAAGGGCAGCTGTCTCAAATGCAAAACGGAGAATGCTGCTCTCATCCATGGCCTGGTTTACTTCCCGGTCCATGGAGGTCTGAAACACGTAATTGACAAAATAAAATCCGCTGAACCCAAAACCCAGGGCCATGACAATCATGGTCCACAGCAGGAGTTTGAACGAAAATTTCATTGAACTACCTCTAGGCGGTATCCCACCTTGTAGACTGCCACCAGATTATTTTCCCATCCCAGTTTTCTTCTCAGCCGCTGCACATGCAGGTCCAGGGTGCGGCTGTCCCCGGAGTACTCCCCTTCCCACACCTTTTCATACAGGGTCTCCCTGAAAAGAGCCACATTTTTATTTTGTATGAAGAGTACCAGAAGGCCGAATTCCTTGTTGGTCAGTTCCACATTCCTGCCTGCCCTGGTAACCCTGCGGGCCTCCACATCCACGGTCACGTCGCCGGCTGTCAGCAGGCGCTCCGTCTTATTGTATCTGCGGAGAACAGCCTCCACTCTGGCCACCAGTTCCACCACGTCAAAGGGTTTCACCAGATAGTCGTCCGCGCCCAGGCGCAGTCCCTTTACCCTGTCCTTTACTTCATGTCTGGCAGTTATAAAAATCACCGGTATATCCATGGGGCGGATGTAGCTCATGATATCGTAGCCATCCACTCCCGGCAGCATGATATCAAGCAGTATCAGGTCAAAAAACTGGTTCTCTATGAGCCGGAGGGCCTCCACTCCGTCCTGGACAGCTGTACAATGGTAACCGCTGGCCGATAGGTTTAAATCAATCAAATCACAAATTGGTTTTTCATCATCTACTATCAGTACTTTTATCATGGTTCTGTCCTCCACCCCCAATATGCGCGGGCCCTGTCCGTCAAGCCTGCCAGGGTATCGCCTTCCTCTAACGCAAGTGTCTGTTTCATGTCCGTATCTTCGTAAAATCCGCCGGTCCGCTGATAGTATATGGAATAGCTTCCCTCCACAACCGCCCCGCCGTCGCTTCCCTCATAGCTGTAATCCGCCAGTATGACAATGTCTTTGAGTCCGTCCCCGTCTATATCCTGGCAGGTAACGCCCTTTAACGCATAGAGATGTTCATATTCTCCCATGGGCTGGAAGCTCCAGACAATATAGCCCTGTTCATTTACCAGGTACAGCATGAATACCGTGTACTCCGCCATCCGGTAGGTGCCCGGGACAACCAAAAGGCGGCCGAACTTCTCAAACCGGACGGAACGGCTCTGCTCCGATATGACCGTCATCCCGTGGGACAGAAGCTCATCCAGGGCAGTGGATGTATACAGAAACTCGGTAGAGTATCCGTCCCGGACAAAAGATGTGATGAAACGGATGCTCTTATTCATGCCAAAACGGTTCATCTTTTCTGAGAGTCTGTAATCCCTGTAAAAACCGTCATTTTTCTGAAACAACACATCCCCCACCTTGTAGGGCTTTCCCTGTTTACCGGCTCCCTCATTGGCACAGGCGGTTATGAGCACGATATCCTGCCATCCGTCCCCGTCCATATCCTGAAAGGACACGGCGGCCACCCGGCTGTCGGGCTGCCTGAGCTGACCTCTTATCCGGTTATTGGTCTCCAGCTGGTCTGTCTTATACGCCATGGTCCCGTCCGCCCTGGCAAAAAACAGCACCAGCCGGTTGGACTCCCTGTCAAAGGCCGGTATAAAGGACACCTCCCCCTCTCCCTTCATGGTCATGGGGAATACCTGGCTGTCCACCGCTTCAAACCCTTCCCTTTCAATATCCCCGGTCTGACCCACCGCGTTAAGGCGCTGCCTGTATTCACTGTATGAACGGGAAACAGCCTGGGAATCCGGGGCACCGTTGGATGCCCCAGGAAAGCCCAGGCATAAGACAGCTGTTGTGATCAGAAACAGGATGGTCCGGAACGAAAAGGCAGAATATGTTTGATTCATCAATGGCATGCACCAGCTTTTCTTAATGTACTATTCCGATTATATCAAATAAAGATGGGAATTCAAACATATTCATGGCCTGTGCCAAACAAAATATTTGAGGGGATGCCGCCGGTACTCAAAAGCTGCCCGAAAAAAGAAACTTAAGGATTGTTCACCGCAGGACGATTACACACCCCTATATACAGCGGCGCTCCCATATATCCGGTGACCGCATATAAAAAGGGCCTGTCCAGGTTCATCTGCAAAACTGGCTCACCTGAATACAATCCAGCAAATCCGGCTTCTCCGTTCTCTGAAAATGGACCCACACCGTTTTCATTGACGCTGAACACGGTGGATTGGATCACACCGGAAAGTGAAAGGCTTTCGCCTGTAATACCTGTAAAATCAGCCCGGCTGACATCAAATGCACCAGTCAGCCCCAGACTAGCCAGCGAAGGACCCAGGTCCGCCGTGGTGGCGGTCTGGAATTTAGGAATTTTCCAGTAAATTCCGCCGTAGGATTCAAGCTCATCAATCCTGCCAAACATTTCCCTGGTATACTGTTCTGAGGAGAGCAGTTCCCGGATTGTCACTCCCTGGTCAGGCAGAACAACTATCATGGCAGCATTATCCGTAAGTGAGAGTGATGCGCGCAGGAACCCCTGGCCCCGGTAATAAGTGCCGTTCCAATGTCCTGTCATATACTGGCAGGTTATATCCTGTCCATCGGCAGAATGGAACACATCTGTTATATTCTCCTCAGTCCTGAAACCTCCTGTCCACTGGGCCTGGTAATTCACTGCATTCACAAGTTTCATGCTTTCACCGGAAGCGGTTGCCACGTCCATGGAAATAGCCTGATCCGTCTGCCAGCCAATCCACTGTCTGATAATGGCCGGCAGGTCCGGATTTCCAAAGTCCACCCGGAAAACAGACGCATAGTACTCGTTTTCCGATGTTCTCTTAAAGGAGTCGTTCAGCGGGGCACCTTCCTTCAGCCACATGGAATTTACCAGCTTCAATTTTGTCTTTTCATTGTTCCTGAATATCTGCCGGTACAGACGTCCGCAGGAAGCCGTCAGGCCGGCCGGAGGCTGTGCCGTGTGCAAAGCCTGGGCCGGCTCCGGAGACTGAGACCCGTCAGGTGTCTGACTGCCGATTCCCATAAGCGCCAGCATCTGGGCCCTGGTGTTTCCCCCTGCGCCCTCGGATACCTGGGCCAGGGCATAGTACAGGCTCACCGGCGAAAAATTCATGTTTTCCCGGCTGTCCCTCAAAAGCGGCAGGAACACCCTATAGGAAAACCGGGATATTCCATCTGTAAACTCCGGATTCACCGTGTTGTTCTGGGCTATGGCGCGCATGCTGCCTGAATCATTGTACGGTATGGGATCCGGGTCCCTGGAACCGGATTCACAGCGATAGCCTTCTCCTGATACACCGTTAAAAGGCGCGGCAAAGGCCGCAGGACTTCCTGCGGCCAGTACGGATATGGCCGTGGTCAGGACGCCTGCGGCGGCAATGGATATTATATTACGTTTCATGATTCATTCCCCCTGTAATGACTGAAAAACAAAACCATTTGCTTCTGATTTTATTTTACCAGAATATCATCAGGAAGATGTTTCTATTTTCTTAATTAATGCGGTCGTTATCTGTTACCAAAGGGAGAATTCCTTATCTCCCACCACAGGGTCCGCGGTTCCCTTCCTCTTGTCTATCTCATATGTATTGATCCGGTGGAACACATCCGGCTTATCCTCATATCCAACTGAAACCTGGACCATTTGAGTGTTCTCATAATCCACCTTAAACTGCAGGGGTTCTTCTTCGTCCCGGTACATTCCCATCTCCAGAAGCTTATTTTCCAGAAGGCGGCAGGCTGCCTCCGATGTCATGGACGGCTTCTCAATCCATACACCTGTCTCTGTATCCAGGCAATACCAGATTCCGTCAATCCGGTTCCAGCCTTTTAGGAGCTCCTGATTTTCTTCGTAGACCCACTGTCCGTTCTCCCCCTGTATCCATTCCCCTGCCCAAGCCGGAAATGTACAGCCCAGTATGGATACCATGAGCCCAACCCCAGCCAATCTGTGTCTTATTTTCATCCGATCCCGCCTCCTGTTCCAGAGCAAGTCTTAAAAATATTTTTAACCATACACCAGTATACCTCATAAACATTAACTTTATATAAACTGGTCCGGGATTCCTTAACTGACGTAACACCTCTTTCTTTTGTCCTGCTTCCTTAACCTGCTTCCTCAAAATTCCCTGTATACAGCTGATAGTATTTTCCCTTCCTTCCAATCAGCTCCTCATGGGACCCCCGCTCGATGATTCTTCCCTGTTCCATGACCATAATACAGTCTGCATTGCGGATAGTAGACAGTCTGTGGGCAATGACGAAGGTGGTCCTCCCATTCATCAGGGCATCCATGCCGGCCTGCACCAAGGATTCCGTCCTGGTATCTATGGATGAGGTGGCCTCGTCGAGAATCAGTACAGGCGGGTCTGCCACGGCTGCCCTGGCTATGGCTAAAAGCTGCCTCTGGCCCTGGCTCAGACTGCCTCCATCCCCTGTAAGGACGGTTTCATAGCCATGGGGGAGACGGTTTATGAAGCTGTCTGCGTTGGCCAGTTTCGCTGCATTGACGCATTCCTCATCTGTAGCGTCCAGCTTTCCGTATCGGATATTGTCCATGACAGTACCTGTAAAGAGGTGGGTGTCCTGGAGCACGATGCCCAGGGAGCGGCGGAGGGCCGGTTTCTTAATTTTATTGATATTGATTCCGTCATATCGGATTTTTCCGTCCTGTATGTCATAGAAGCGGTTAATCAGGTTGGTGATGGTGGTCTTGCCCGCCCCGGTAGAGCCTACAAATGCAATTTTCTGCCCGGGCTCGGCAAACAGCTTGATGTCATGGAGCACCATCTTGGATGGGTCATAGCCGAAATCCACTCCGTCAAAAACAATGCCGCCTTCCATTTTCTTATAGGTAACAGTCCCCTCTGCCTTATGGGGGTGTTTCCAGGCCCAGACACCGGTGCGCTCTTTTGTCTCTTCCAGTGTGCCGTCCTTCCGTTCCCGGACATTCACAAATTCCACATACCCATTGTCCTCCTCCGGCTTCTGGTCCAGAAGCTCAAATACCCTTCCGGCGCCTGCCGCTGCCATGACCACAGAGTTCATCTGCTGGCTGATTTGGGTAATCGGCTGGGAGAAATTCTTATTGAGTCCCACGAAGGCAATGATGGTGCCGATTGTAATTCCACCTATGCCGTTTAATGCCAGTATTCCTCCTGCCACTGCGCACAGAACATAACTCAGATTGCCGATATTGGCATTGACCGGCATGAGGAGGTTGGCGTACCGGTTAGCCTTATCAGCGTTGTCCCGAAGCCTTTCATTCAGCACCTCAAACTCCTTTTTGGCCTGTTCCTCATGACAAAATACCTTGACCACCTTCTGTCCGTCCATCATTTCCTCTATATATCCGTCCACCTCTCCCAGGGAGTTCTGCTGTTTTCCAAAATGGGAGGCAGATTTGCCTGAAAGACATTTTGTGGCAAACAGCATGACACAGGCCATAGCAAAGGTAAGTATGGACAGAGGTATATTTAAAATCAGCATGGAAACAGCGGTTGCCGCCAGTGTGACCGCAGAATTGGCTACCTGGGGAACACTCTGGCTCATGAGCTGCCGCAGGGTATCCACATCATTGGTATATACTGACATGATATCGCCATGGGCGTGGGTATCAAAATATCTGATGGGCAGAGATTCCATCCTGGTAAACAGTTCCACCCTCAGCCGCTTCATGGTGCCCTGGCTTACTGTGACCATGATTCTGTTATACGCATAGGCCGCCAGAATGCCTATTAGGTAAAGGACTGCCATCCTGCACAGCGCCCCTGCCAGGGGAGAAAAATCCGGCGCTGTATTCCCCGTTGACGCCTGTTGGGCCAACGGCCGGATATAGTCATCCACCAGGGATTGTATGAACACCATCCCCTTCAGGGTAGCCCCGGCGGACACTATGATACAGGCCAGCACCGCGGTCACCGCAAGTTTATAATTGGCTGCCATATACCGGATGACGCGGCCCAGGACCCTGATGGCTTCCTTTGTCTCCCTGGCCTGCTCCTGTCTGCCGGTTTGTTCTTTCCGGCTGCTCTGCGCCTGTCCGCTGTCCTGTTTTTTCCGGCTGCTCTGTCTGTCTTCCATCATGCCACACTCTCCTTTCCTGCGTTTTCTGCCTGAACCTGGTCAAAGTCCCCTCCGCCCCTGCTCTGTGACTCGTATATTTCACGGTATATCTCATTGGACCTCACCAGCTGGTCATGGGTTCCGTATCCGTTTATATGCCCGTCCTCTATCACCAGTATGTGGTCCGCATGCTGAACGCTGGATATGCGCTGGGCAATGATGATTTTGGTAGTTCCCGGTATTGCCGCCCCAAAGGCTTCCCTGATTCTGGCATCTGTCGCCGTATCCACCGCGCTGGTGGAATCGTCCAGTATCAGGATCCTGGGTTTCTTTAACAGCGCCCTGGCAATACACAGCCTCTGCTTCTGACCGCCTGACACATTGGTTCCTCCCCGCTCCAGGAAGGTATGGTATCCGTGTGGAAGACGCTCTATGAATTCGTCAGCACAGGCCGCCCGGCAGGCTGCCCGGCATTCTTCTTCCGTGGCATCCTGATTTCCCCACCGCAGATTCTCCAGAATCGTGCCGGAAAACAGTACATTTTTCTGCAGAACCACTGCCACGGAGTCCCTGAGCGTTTCCAAATCATATTCCCGCACATCCCTGCCTCCCACACATACGCTGCCGCTGTCCGCGTCATAGAGGCGGCTGATTAGATTTACCAGGCTGGACTTGCCGCTTCCCGTGCCTCCTATGATGCCCACAGTTTCACCGGACCGGATATGCAGCTCAATATCGGACAGCGCCTGCCTGCCCCTCCCCTTGTCTTTGCCTTTGTCCCTTCCCTTATCTGTTCCTCCAGCGTCCTCCTTACCCTTCCCATAGGAAAAACATACACAGTTAAAATCAACGCTTCCGTCCGCCACATCCATGACAGGCCGTTCCGGGTTGCGGATGCCCGGCTCTTCCTTAAATACCTCCTCAATTCTCCTTATGCTGGCAGCACTCATGGCAATCATGACAAATATCATGGACAGCATCATAAGAGACATCATGATTGACATGATATAGCTGAACAGGGAGGTCAGCTCGCCGCTGCTCATAGTTCCAATGACGATAAACCTGGCTCCAAACCAGGATACGGCCAGTATACAGCCGTAAACCACCAGCATCATGGCCGGATTGTTAAATGCCAGGGTGCCTTCTGCCTTTACGAACAGGCGGCAGAGGTTTTCTGCTGCCCTGGTGAATTTTTGGTTCTCATAATCCTCCCGCACATAGGCCTTCACCACCCGGATGCCGGAAACATTTTCCTGGACCCCTGCATTCAGGTCGTCATATTTTGTGAAAACAACGTTGAATATCTTCCTGGCCGCCATCATGATGATTCCCAGTATACATGCCAAAAACAGAATGGCTCCCAGGAAAATCATGCTGAGCCGGGGGCTAATCATGAAGGACATGACCATGCTGCATACCAGCATGAGGGGCGCCCTGACAGCCACCCGGATGCACATTTGATATGCGTTCTGGATATTGGTTACATCCGTGGTCATACGGGTCACCAGACCTGCCGTGCTGAACTTATCAATGTTTGAAAAGGAAAAGTCCTGCACCTTGTCATAGACTCCCTTTCTCAGATTACAGGCCAGACCGGAGGATGCGCTGGCCGCGTACTTTCCTGCCATAGCCCCGGATATCAGGCTGATAAAAGCCATGACAATCATGACTCCTCCATAGGTATATACCTTTCTCATATTCCCTTCCTGGATTCCCTCATCAATAATCAGCGCTGTGATAAAGGGAAGCATGACCTCCATAATTACCTCCAGGGCGGTAAAGAGAGGGGTCAGAATGGAATCTTTTTTATATTGCTTAAGCTGTGCTAAAATCGTTCTCATATTCTGTCTCCTTATATAGTGTCTCCTTATTTTTTAGGTATTGCAACTGACTGTGCCATTAGCCGGTAACGGTTCTGAACACGCACAAAATAGTTAACTAGCTAATAATTAGCTCCCTATATTTATACCTCATATCCTGTTGAATGTGAAATTCAAATATGTTATAATCTATAAAAATATTTTATTGTTTACTATTAGTATTGTTTTTAGAGTCAATCGAACAAAAGAAGATTAACAAAGATTGAAAAGAAACAGCAACAGAAATTCAAAGGAAATTCAGGAGGCGATTCCTATGAATACAGTGCAGTTAGAATGTTTTCTGGCCGTGGCGGAATATCTGAATTTTTCCAAGGCAGCTGATTTTTTAAAAATTACCCAGCCGGCTGTAAGCCATCAGATTACATCCCTGGAGGACGAGCTGGGGACCAGGCTCTTTGTGCGTACCAGTAAAAATGTAAACCTGACTGAAGCCGGGCTCATGTTCATGGAGGATGCATCCAGCATCCTGAAGATTGCCTGCGGCGCTAAAAAACGGCTGGGCATAGGAAGCAATGACGTTCTGTTTCTCACCGTGGGGTGCCATAACCAGTCAGAGTTAGATCTTCTTCCCCCTGTCATACGCAGACTGGCAGATCGTTTCCCCACCCTCCACCCCACTGTGAAACTGATTCCGTTTAAGTCCATGGCCAATCTTCTGGATGAAGAGCGCATCCACGTCATGTTCGGCTTCCAGCAGGATGAGCAGAAGAAACCCATTGGCTTATTCCATGAGCTGGCCCGGATACCGCTGGCCTGCGTGTGCAGTGCCGGACATCCCTACGCCGGGCGCACCTGCCTGAATGTGGATGAGCTGAAGGGGTCCATAGTCCTGGGTGAGCCCCACAGGCTGCCTGCCACCGTACTCCAGTCTCAAATCCGTGCTTCCTCCTCCTGCCATCCTTCGGAGCTTTTCTTTGTGGATACCTATGAAAGCATACTGGCTCTGGTAAGGGCAGTCCTTGGATACAGCCTTCTCCCCTTCTATCCGGGCAGTGATAAGAAAGGGCTCTGTTATATCCCGGTAACGGGAATACCTCCCCTTGCTTTTGGCTTGTATCATAAAGGAGTAAAGGGAAATACCATACTAAAAGAATTCATCCGGCTATTGGATGAGGAGGTGGCTGCCGGTGAATTCCGGGCATGACAACCCTGCATGTTTTTCAGCAGGACCCTGCCATGTTCTCCCTGAAAAACCGCAGAAGCCTCATCCTTTTCTGTACTCCACGGTCTGTCCCTTCATGGTGGACTTTGCCTCGTACAGGGCAATGTCCGCACATCTTACCAGTTCCTCAAATGTACAGAGTTCCCCTCCATACCAGGCAATGCCTGACGAAATCTGGATTTTCAGCTGTATTCCGTCAGGCAGAACGGCTGGGTGTTTATCCAGAATATCATAGAAATCCCTCAATTGTTTCCTGACGCAATTCCTGTCCTCATAGCCAAACAACAGAATGAAAAACTCGTCCCCGGAACGCCTGCCAACTATGGCATGGTCCTCCGGTATCCCTTTCATGCATACTGCGGTCTCTCTGATATAGATATCGCCGCTTTCATGGCCGTATGTATCATTTACTGACTTAAGGCCATCTAAATCCAGCATAACCATTGCGGCGGTTCCCAGATTGACAGGGCCGTTTCCGCTCAGGCCCGGCATTTCTCCTGTCTGTCCCGGCATTTCTCCCGCCTGTTCCAGTATGGCCTCTGCCTCCCGCTGGAAAGCTGCCCGGCTGTAAATCCTGGTCAGGCTGTCATGGTCCCTCTCATATTTAATTCTCTGTTTTTTCATCATATCCCCGGTCACATCCTCAATGATTCCCAGGGAATGGCCGTGGCGCAGAGACAGGGTAATCCGTACCCAGCGTTCTGTTTTTCCGCTGATTCTGTAGATTCCGTTTTCCTCCGGCACCGGACATCTTTGCATATCCGACAGCCTGGACAGAAATACCTTCTCATCCACATACAAATGATTCTCGTCCTCACATGGAAGTTCCATAAGGGGAAAGATCTGTTTTGTGACCTGTACTCCATATCCGCCGGGACTATACTCAAAGGCACCGATATGAAGGCCCAGAAGGTCCATAATTTCAGACATCTTAAGTGTGTTGTCCAGCAGATTCTGGTTGGATATCTCCACTGCCTGAGACAACAAATCCAATTCCTCTATCCCGGTCCTCTCCAGCCTGATTTTTCTGGTATAATCAAAATTCCTTACTTTGGCGGCCAGTTTTGCCACAGGTTCCGTGATTTTCCTGCTGATGAACCCGGCGGCCCCGGCGCCCAGCAAAAGGGATACCATCAATGTCACTGCAAAAATCTTTATGATCCGGTGAAGAAAACCATACAGTGCATCCCCTCTCATTAATCCCAGAACCACCCAGTTCCCGCTGTCATATGGAACATTCTTTGTGCCGTATAAATCCAGGCTCTTAATACAGCCGTATATCTTTTCTCCTGTAAGGCTGGATACCTGACAGATAGAGTACGTTTCGTCCTCCTGCTTTATCCTGAGCAGCGGTTCATTCCCAAAAAGCCTGTTCTGGTACTCGCCCTTCTTGACCAGAACAAACAGCTCCTGCGGGGTCTCCTGCATTGCGGCAACCATGTACCCCGGTGAATCCTGGGCAGACAGCTCGTTGGCAGGCAGCAGCTTTCTTATATGCTCCAGGGATATCTCCACCCCAATCACACCGTGGACCTGGCCGGTGCGGTCAAAGAGCGGAACGGTGTAGGTAATGACAGGCACATCCTCAGGTGTCATGTGGAAAGGCCGGCTCCAGTATCCCAGCTTTTCATAATCCCTGGACTGGCCGGCCGCCTGAAACGGCATATCAAAAAACTTCCTGTTTTCTTCATTCAATGACAGGCCGTAATGCCAAACGCTGTCCAGAGGAATCTGGTATCTCCTGGATACCTCCGCAGGTCCCATTACCTGGAACAAATCACTGTTGTCCGCGCTGTATGTCTCCGGGTCATAGTCCCTGAAATACAGAGCCGGCATGCTTTTTCCCTGCCCCGGTTCATCCAGTATCAGAAATGTGCCCGTGGTACCGCTGACATGCAGCATGGATATAAGGGTATCCGCAGAGCCAATCAGAAATGACTCCGCATCCATTTTTCCCTCCCCATAGCCGCTCTCAGACAATTGGTCGGACAATTCCTGTACATAGGGATGAATATTGGTCCACCGGTTGTCAATCTGGTCCTGAATGGAGCTGGCCCTGAGGGTCACGGTGGACGCAAATGACTGGTACGCCGTATCCCTGGTCTGCTTCAATATTCCGCCCGCTATCAGCATCCCCAGAACCAGCAGAGACTGAAGAATCACCAGACCCGCAGTAAAGGCAGAGCATTTTGATGCTATGGACTGCTTTTGTTTCATATTCCTCATCAGCTCCCTAATAATTTAGCGGCATTATCCTGCCACCCTTCATACCATTCCTGGAAATGGGCCTCATCCGTGACCTGGGCCTGGGCCTCTTCCTTTGTCATGCCGGCCTTCATCTTATCCTCAGCCTCCAGACGGGCATTGTCCACAGAAGCCTCCATATATTCGCCGTAAAACTGTCTCATCTCATAGCTTCCCTCAAAGGGAGGATTGGAATAAAAGCGGTATTCAGAGAGCATTTTCAGAGTAGCCTCTGCGGACCCTCCTATCGTGGGATTATATTCCGGCGTACCGGAATAGGCTGCCATAGCCTTGGCATATCCCTGGTTCAGGGAACTGTTCTCCACCGGCAGATAACCGCTGTTCACCGCAAAATCCAGATTCTGCTCCTCCTGGGTCAGCCATTTCAGAAATACGGCCGATGCATACTCATGGGTACTGTCGCTTTGTGCAATAGAGAATCCGGCCCCCTGGACCATGGCGCACAATTCCCCGTCGCGGAAACAGGGATATGGAAGAACACTGCTCTCAATCCGGTAGATTTCATTCTGATTCAGGGTCACTTCCTTTGGAAAATAAACCGCCCCTGCGCTGGAGCCTACATAAGCCAGTATATCCCCTGTCTTTTCATCATCAGAACGGAACTTGCCCAGATTTGCATAATAGCCCTTTACGTAGGGCACATACAGTTCATCCCACAAAATCCTGGCCAGGTCCTGGTCAAAGGAAAACGTCACCTGGCCGTCCTGCAGCTTATAAATATCATTTCCTGTCTGCACGGACGCAACAATGATGTAGTTGGCCAGGCTGTCAATGCCCAGAAATGCCTTTCCCCCCGACCACTCGTAATAGGCCTTGGCTGTCTCAGCCACCCCCTCCCAGGTAGAAAGACGGTCCAGCCGGACCCCTGTGTCCCCTGCAAACCTGTCCCAGTCCGTCTTATTCAGAAACAGATTTTCCGTAGAGCGCACAACAGGAAGAATTTTAAGCCCATAATTCCCGCCGAAGCTGCAGTCCTGAAGAAAATCCGCCCGGTATACCTTCAGCTCATCCTCGGAAAAATATTGATTCAGGTCCACAAGCTTGCCCAACACATCAATGCGGTAGGCATTTTCCGGATACGCTGCAAACAGATTGGGCATGGCGTCAGCTCCCAGCCTTCCGATGGCTGAATTGTAAGCCTCCTCCGCCAGCTGGTTTACATCTCCATAGCTGACACTGTCCACAATGATTCCCATTTCCATGCCCACTGTTTCATTGAATCTGGACACCAGATTGTCAAAGGCCTGTTTTGTCTGCCCGTTATAATAATTCCATACCGTAATCATAACCGGCTGTTTGGGATTCAGCTGATACCTGGCTTCCTCACTGCGTGAACAGCCGGCTGCCATCCCTACTAACAGGAATACTGCTGCCGCCCATGCCAGTATTCCTCCCTCTCTCTTTTTCATACAAATCCTCCCATTCCTGACAGACTCAGCTCACCGCGTCCCGTCCTTCCCCTGAATCAATCTTCACACTTTCCAGACTACCGTCATCCCGCTTTTCCACCCGAAGGACAAAGGGGAAGATATCATGCTTTGTGCAGAGCCAGAAATCCTCCTGAGGATAGATTTCCTGGGTATGAGGATTAAAGAAATGTTCGCCGCCGGCTGTCTTCAGGGACCGTATTTCCTCGTCTATAAGGCAGGGTCTGCCCTCCAGAAGACATTTGATATACCGGGCGCAAATCACATCCTCCCTTGCAGTCCTTTCTCCTCCGTTTCCCATGGCTACCAGGGATACTGTCTCCGGCTGTCTTCTGCTGATATAATCGGCAACTGCCCTGGCATTCACCAGGCTTCCGGTCAGTATCTCCTCTGCGTGTACGGCATTCACGATTCCCTGTGTTCCCGCGCTTGTAGTATGTACGATTTTTTTCCCTGACAAGTCCGCGTTCCGGGTCTGGGACGGTGAATTTCCATAGTCAAAGCCCTCACACCTGCGGCCCCGGCGCTCTCCAATGAGAAGATATTCCGGATGTACCTGTTTCATATGCTTGGCCTCCTCCACGCTTCCGGCCGGGAATACGGCAGACGCTCCCCGGGCATACAGATAGCACTCCAGGGAAAAAGCCCGGAACACATCTATGATAACGGTTAATCCCTCTGCTTTCTTTGCTCCTTCAATCAATTCCAATATTCTGATTTCCATGCTGTTTTTCCGCCCTATTCTCTTGACCTGCTGTTTGTTTATTGTTTGTTTATTGTTTTTTCCATTATACAGCATCCCGGGGCTAATGCAAAGAAATAAAGTTGTGGAAATGGAACCGGGATTCCCGGCTGCCCTTCTGGATCTCAGCCATCCCGCTCTCCAAAGACTCCTATGGTCTGTGAATCCGCTCCGGAAAATAGGAGTACAGGCATAAAAACGCCAGGAAAACCGCGCCTAAAAACACTGCTGTATACCGGATGGTACTCTCCATATCCAGGACCCGGTCCTGTGCTGCCTGTACGGCCACGGTCCAGCCATAAGGTTCCAGACGTTCATACACCACATAGGTTCCGTCCTCAAAAAGGCTGCCCGTCTCCTGATTCATGGACGGGAGAAGGGACGCCATACTGTCCGCTGTTTTCCCGCTCCCGTCGGTATCAACACGGTAAATGCATGCTCCGCTATCATCCATAATATAAAAGGATGCGCCGAATCCCAAATCTATATCGGAAAGCGCGGACTGCAGCCTGCTTACATCCATGTCCATATAAAAATGGCCCAGACAGCTTCCTATGGTCTTTAAGGAGGTGATATCCTGATAACTGCGCCGGAAGGTAATGACCTGACTCCCGGAATCCTGAAAATAATCATCCATATGGGCGGGCAGGACCGAAAAATCCCCTTCCTCATCCTCTTTCCCGGTCCAATACCGGAACGCGTCCTCATCCAGTACCTTATACGCGTTCCTGGTAGCATAATAAATCTGCCCTTTCCGGTCCTTAAAATAAACGCTGCGCAGCCTGCTGTCCCTGTCCAGGAAATCACTCAGAAGGAGGGTGATTTCCATTTTCCTTTCCTCCCGGCCAAGACCGGGGGATTTTAAAATCTGGTACAGGAACATTCCATCATCCGTGGAAACGTCATAGATATGCTTTGTCAGGCTGCTGCATTCCTCCAACACCGCCTCTGTATTGCTGCCCCCATAGCTCACCATGCGCCCTATGTCATCCAGCACCACACGTTCCATATTGCTTCTGAAATGTCCCGTTAACGCCGTGCCGGCAGCCAGAAGAGGCACCAGGCCCAGAATCACAAAGGATGTGGCCAGACGAATCAATCTGTTTACTTTTCTCTGCATCACGGCTCCTCCCAGCGTTCCAACATATTATCTGCCAGGGATGAAATTGATGTTCCGCCCCACAGCGTCTCAACCAGCATCCGGTCATAGCATTCAATAAAACCATCCGGCAGCTGGGCATCCTTAAGCAGAAACTCCGTATGCACAGGATCTCCCTCATAAGCAGCCTCCATGATTTTCCTGTCCGGCGTGTCCGGCATGTTCACCCGGCGGACTGTCACAGAGTTCCCGTTCATGATTTCCAATATGGTTTCATATACGCCTTCGGAATAGCAGAACTGAAGGAACCGGGCACACGCATCCATCTTTTTCCCATCCCCGGCAGTCAGCGACGAAATCCCCCACTGCACACTTCTGTCGTCCATTGCATAGACAGTCCCGTTCTTTCCGGGAAGAAAGAAGAAGCCCAGGCGGATCTGAGGATTCAGGTTCTCTATCTGCTGCAGCATCTGAGGCCCTGCATACACCATGACCGCCTGCCGGGTGGATATGGCCCTGGCTGTCTCACGGTCTGTCACTGCCCTGTACCGGGAATTGATATATCCCCGGCTGGCCAGATCACGGAAATCCCCCAGCATCTCCGCTGCCTTTTCTTTGGTCCAGCAGGCCTGTCCGTCCCCTGCCGCAATGTAGTTGCAGAACAGGTAATTCCCCCAATATTTCATATGCCGGTCGCCGGCAGCTCCCAGGGCAATGGCATCATATCCTGATGCCTTAAGGGTGGCGCACACCCGAAGAAATTCCTCATATGTGCGAGGTACGCAAAGTCCCAGCCGTTCAAATATCTCCGCATTATAAATCATCCCCAGGGTGGTGGTGTAAAGGGGAACACCATAGCATATGCCGCCGCAGGTACCGGGATTCTCCACCAGCGAATACACTTCCTCCGGCATGGGGGCCAGAAGCCCTGCCTGTACAAGGGAGTCCGTCTCCCTCAGCTCCACGATATCGTTAAACTCTCCCTGGGCAGCCAGCACTTCCAGCCGCCTGGCGTATGTCTGGTTTTCTGCTTCCGGCATGAAATACAGCTCCACCTTAATGTCCTGATTAGATTTCATAAAAGCTTCTGCCGCATTCTCCATTCCGCTCTTCCATCTAATGTCCCCTGATGAGCAGACCACCCGTATTTTCACCTCTGGGTCCTGACGGCTGACAGACCCAGGGGGGGCTGCGGGGCTGCATCCTGTCACCATAAACAACAGACCAGCCAAAAGAAGGATGCTGGCTGACATCCTGCTCACGGCTGGTCTGCTGTGGGATTTTGTGGTTTCAAAGCTTTCTTCCCGCCAATTTTTCTTTTTTCTATCCCTGGCTCTGCGGCCGGTTTTCTCTTCTGTACTCATCTGCACCCTTCCCATATTTCCCCCTAAAAAGCGCCCCGCACTGCCGGACCTTCCTGTATCCAGCTGCTTCTGCCGCTTTATATATCGTTACCGCCGCATATTGACCCGGTTCCTGAGTGGTTGGCTGTAATACGGATAAACGCATCCATCTCTTTTGTCAGCCACTTATTCCTGTTATAAATAACCTGCTGATACATGGCCAGCCTGAAGTCAGCCACATCAAGCACAGCCAGCTCCCCACGTTTTACATATTCCTGCACCGCAAACAGGGGAAGATATGATATGCCCCGGTTCTTCCTTATCATCCTTATGATGAATTCCGTATTGCTGATTTCCAAAAAGGGAGTGAGGACCATTCCCTGTGATTCCAGGAAACAATCCAGCTCCCGCCTGTAATTTTCATTCTTTTCCGTCAGGAAGAACGGCTCGTCCATGATTTCCTCCAGGCTGATTACCCTGTTCCCCCCAAGGCCGCAGGAGGGAGAAGCCACGAACACAATGGGTTCCCGGACTTCCATGACCTTATTCCAATTATCATTATACCTTGGCCGGTCCAGAATGTATATCAAATCCAGCTGGTTCCTCTCCATCATATCAATCAGCTGGTTGGGCGTGGAAGCAGTCACCTTGACCGGAACCCTGGGATGGCTGCTGCGAAAGGAATTCAGTATCTGGGGAAGCTTTGAAAAACACAGGGATTCCAGTGTTCCCACATGAAGGGGGCTGCACAGCTCCTCCTCGCTTTTTGCAAATTCCCTGGCACATTTTATATCCCGGATAATTTGGTTGGCATGGCCCAGAAACTGCCTGCCGGGCGCTGTCAGGTAAACCCGTTTCCCCATACGGTCAAACAGTTTTACTCCCAGCTCATTTTCCAAAAGGCGTATCTGCACGGTCAGGGCTGACTGGGTATAGCCTAAAACCTCTGCTGCCCTGGAAAAGCTTTCGGTCTGGGTGATAGTCACAAAGGTCTGCAGCTGTCTTAACTCCATTTAACTACCTCCTGACAATCTATGAATTTAATTTATTATATATATAAAATTCATGAATTTGATTTATTTATCCTTTATGATACAATGCACTTACGCAGATGTCAATTACCTGGGTTCAATCAAGGATAAGCCTCTGCAGTACCATCTGCAAAAAAAGAAAAGGATGAGATTACATATGGCATTTATCAGTATATTTGACGTGTTGGGCCCGGAAATGATAGGGCCCTCCAGTTCCCACACAGCCGGCGCATGCTCCATTGCCCTGCTGGCCGGGAAAATGGCGGACAGCCCCATTACACATGTGGAATTTACCCTCTACCAGTCCTTTGCAAAGACCCATAAGGGCCATGGAACAGACCTGGCGCTCCTGGGAGGAATCATGGGCTTTTCCACAGACGACAGAAGGATACCCCTTGCATGTTCCGTGGCAGAAGAACGGGGACTCTCCTACCGTTTCATCACCGATGACACTGATTCGGACACCCACCCCAACACAGTGGATATCCGCATAACCTGCTTAAACGGGCGCACTTACTCGGTGCGGGGCGAATCCCTGGGAGGCGGGAAGGTACGGATCAGCCGCATTGACCATATAGACGTGGACTTTTCCGGCGAGTACAGCACACTCATCATCATACACCGCGACCGCCTGGGTGTCCTGGCCCATATCACCCGCTGTCTCAGCGAGGGATATGTAAACATTGCCTTTATGAAGCTGTTCCGGGAAACAAAAGGAGACAGGGCTTACAGCATCATTGAATTTGACGGAAGCCTGCCAGACCATATGGTATCACGGATTTACGAAAACCCGGATGTACAGGATGTTATGTTTATACCGGTGAAGGGAGAAAACGAAAATGGATTTTAAGAATGCAAAAGAGCTTCTGGACTTCTGCCAAAAGCTGAACTGTCCTATCTCAGATATCATGAAACAGAGGGAATGCACCTTGGCTGAGACCAGCCTGGAAGATATATATGCAAAGATGGACCATGCCCTTTCCATCATGCGTGAATCAGCCTCTTCTCCTATCCAGGAACCAAAAAAATCCATAGGGGGGCTTATTGGCGGAGAAGCCAGGCTGGCAGACCTGCACCGGGCCAGAGGAGCCGCCATCTGCGGCAGCGTTCTCTCCAGGGCAATCACCTATTCCATGGCCGTCCTGGAGACAAATACATCCATGGGGCTCATTGTGGCGGCTCCCACGGCCGGATCCTCCGGCATTGTCCCCGGCCTGCTTCTGGCGCTCCAGGAAGAATACAGCATTCCTGACAGCAGGGTAATAGATGCTCTGTTTAATGCCGGCGCCATCGGTTACCTGGCCATGAGAAACGCCACCGTGGCAGGCGCGGTGGGCGGCTGCCAGGCAGAGGTGGGGGTTGCCTCGGCTATGGCCGCCTCGGCTGCCGTGGAGCTCATGGGAGGAACTGCAAAACAGTGTCTCAATGCCGCCTCGTCGGTTCTCATGAACCTGCTGGGCCTGGTGTGCGACCCCCTGGGAGGTCTGGTGGAATGCCCCTGCCAGGGCAGGAACGCCGCTGGCGCCGCTGTTGCGCTGACCGCTGCGGAGCTGGCCCTGAGCGGCATCCGCCAGCTGATTCCTTTTGATGAAATGCTCGCGGCCATGTACCGTGTGGGAAGACAGCTGTCCCCTGACCTGCGCGAAACAGCGCTGGGCGGATGTGCGGCCACGCCCACAGGGAAGGCGCTGGGGTGCAGGGCGTGTCCATGCAGTCCGTAATTATGCCAACTGTCTCATTTTTTGGAATCCTTGGAACACGGGCCTCCCGGTGTAGAATTTAGGACACTCTATGCCGCGGAGTACCCGGACACAGCGGCCAGCTACCCTTTCCGCCTCCATTTCCTCACTAAACGCTTCACCCCACTCTCTCCTCTGCGCCCTTTCAGCAGCCCCACTCCCAGATTGGCGCTCAGAAGAATTCCGGCAGAGCCTGCAAAAACATACACGAACCGCTTTACGCGTCCATGCCGGCCGCCGGAAGCAGAAGAACCGTCCCCTTCTCCCCCTTCCTGTCCGTCTCCCCCTGGTCCTGTTTCAACCTTTCCGGCATTAGCCTGGAGCGCATCACCGGCCTCTTCCGTATTGTCTCCGTTTTCATCTCCAGGCATCCCCCGCCTTCCATATGCGTCTCTGCCCAGTCTGTTTCGTTCCCCAAAAAGTCCATCCTCAGGATGGTCTGATGCAGACGCATCCCCTTGCGTTACCCGGGCCGTATCCGACCTGTCAGTATCCGGCCGGATGCTGTCCGGCTGCCCTGTGGCAGGAATGCCAAAACCGCCTCCCCACACCCCGGCTCCTCCCGGACTGCCCTCTCCCATACCAGCCTGGTCTCCTGCCATCTCTCCTCCGCCGGCGCTATCTACCCCGCCGGCGCCATTTACCCCGCCGCCGTTTACCCCGCCGGCTCCAGGTCCTCCTGAGGCATTCCCGGAAACCACACCGCCCCTTCCGGATGTTCCCTGTCCGCCTCCGCCTCTGTTGCCCCCGGAACTTCCATCGCTGTCAGACGACGGCTTTGTGGCTTCCGGCACCAGACTGACCTGGCATTTTACCGGATCGGAAGTCACAGTGCGCACCGTATCCCCATCTCTTACCTTTAGCTGGGTTTTAAACCATATGGGCCGGTTTCCTATGTTGTATTTAAAGACAATATAATCATAGGCCTGGCCGGAAGCAGCATTTTGTTCCAGGTAGTTCGTATATTCCCCATCTTTCCCTGTCCATGCTGCCATCTCATAGCTGACCTGGTCAAAACTGTAATAAAGATACAGTCCCACTGCATTATCAGGAATTCCCGCAATCCGTATCCGCATCACTGCATAGCCGTCCGCGTCTGCTGACAGAATGTCTGCCGCTTCTATTTTCATTGACGTTCTGCTCTGCACCGCCACGTCCAGGGATGCCCGCAGATCGCTTGGGTTGCACAGGTTCCGGTCTGTCAGAGCCTCCTTGGAATAATTTCCCCATACCCTATACACACCCGCCCGGTTAAAATCCACGGAGGACAAGTCCCACTGCACCGGTAGTTCTGCCCACTCATATTTCCCATTGTCCGCCTGATAAAGCACAAGGTCATAAGCAGGATACTCCTCCTTTTTCGGCGGTTCTCCCTCCGCGCAGGCCACAGTGGGAACAGTGCTGTCGGGATTTGGCAGCAGCGGCCTTGCCGCAGGCACGTCCTCTCCCCAGCTTTCGCCGGGCGGATCTGAGGTTTCCGGCTCTCTATTTTCATCCCTGATTCCTCCCGCCAGATGAAAACGGGAGGAAATCTCGTATTTTCCTCCCGCTTGGACCAGGATGTGATCGGAATACAGGCTTTCATATGTCCCGCCCTGAGACAGAGACAGTCTGCCTCCGCTCTCCACGGTCATGATTTCCTTGTTTCCCATAAAATAAAGGTCCGGGTTGTCCACTGTCAACCGCCCTTTATTAGCGATACGGATGGTAAAATCCCTGGTGTTTAATTCCCTTCTCCGGCCTGCGTTCCCCTGTTCCATCCTCAGCTCCACCTTACCGTCTATCACCAGATCCGCGGTAAGAACGGCGAATCCTCCATTGGCACTGTCTGATTGATACCAATTCAGGAAATCCTCCTTGCCTGCGATTCTCGCAATGGCAATGGGTCCCGCCAGACAGAAGGACGGTTTACCTGACAGTATGCCTGTGTTCACGTCTGATACGGCGATGAAACATAGTAAGACCAGAACCGCAATCCATGTTTTTCTTTTCATGTCTTTTGTTTTCACTCCAGCTTCCCCTTTGCAATATAAATCCCACCAGTTCGCCCTGTCTGTTTCCATTTTATCATCCCGGCATATTCCAGGCAATGTGATTCTGAAATGGAAAAGGCATGGAATATCAGGCTGTCTTGGTGGGAATTATATGATATCTGTAATGCATTCTCTTACAGATGCAGGTTCATCTGATTGTTTCCATTCTGGAAACGATGGCTGTACTGGCGCACCATCCTGGAGAGCAGCACCATGGACAGTGAATCAGAACAGCCCATAAACGGGTTAAATGCATTGCCGCCATAGGTCACTGTCACCAGGCAGGATTCATCCGCCTCAGACACCTCAACCGCAAAGCCCAAACGTATCTCATCCCCCATACGCCCCAGCAGTGTCTGGACACACAGTTCCTCAAAGATAAGTTCAATATTGTTGATATGCCTCTGGGAAAGAATCTGCCTGCGTCCAAATTCCTCAATGGCCGTATTGATTTCGATGTAGTCAAAACGCCGGGATGTAATCTCCTGTTCAAAGACTTCGAGCCCTTTGACAAAGGCCCTGGTACGCTCCTTTTTTGGATGGCCGAAAATCTGTTCCGGAGGACCGTCCTCATATAGTTCTCCCTGGTCCATATAAAAGATGCGGGAGGAAACATCCCGGACAAATTTCATCTCATGGGTAACAATCAGCATGGTGAGCCCTTCCCCTGCCAGGGCGCGTATGACGGAAAGCACCTCACCCGCCATGGCAGGATCCAGGACGGATGTTGGCTCGTCAGGAATGCTTCCGTGCTCCCGGTAAATTCCACCTGCACCCGGGCATCCTGATTCACCAGGTCTTGTACTCCGGGGCCCCTAAAATGGAAGACGGACCCTCTGCCCCTTATACAGCCAGTAAATCAGCCCATAGAGTACCAATGGCATAGCCATACCGATATAATCATAATCTGACTGAATCAACAGGTTGAACAGGGCATGCATGGTGATGGAAATGGACAGAAGCCCGAAGGTTCCGGTGTAGAACAGCTTTTTTTGTTTTTTAACGTATGTGATTCCGGTTCCCGCCACCACGGTGCACAGTCCGTGCATCAGGCTGGCGGAGAAGCCTCTTGCCGTGGCCCACAGTACGGTTACCGATCCCACGTTGTCAATTAAGATCATGGAATTTTCCAGAATGGCAAAGCCCACGCCCACCGCCATGGCAATCGGGAGCACCCTGTTTCTCCGGTCATCTAGTAAAACCGCGTACAAAAGCACCGGCATTGCCTTGAGCAATTCCTCCGTCATGGGCGGAACCAGCTCGGAAAAGCTTCTGGCGCTCAGTCCTGTCATGGGATACACGATGGTATTGATTTCATAGGCGGACAGGGCTGTGACGGTCCCCAAAAGCATAAAACCCACTATGCAGCGCGACCTGTTCTCCAGCAGCGGAAGCATCAGAAGCATGGGGATGGTCAGGCAGAGAAATATTATATAAACCATTTGCGCACCCCCATTTCGGCCATTGGCAGCAGCGTCATAAGAAGCACCGACGACAGGACAGACCCGGCCGCCCGGATATCCAAACCAGAACATGCAGGGGCCTGTAAAAGGACCTGCACCATGCAGAATACGATGACGCAGGCATTGTAAGGGCGCATCACCCGGATGATTCCCAAATCCACATCCGGCAATATCAGGTGCTTGATGGAAAAATACAGGGTCGGGGCAATGGGCAGGCATAGGAGGGCATAGGTCAGGCAGGCCCCGTCCCCCAGGGTCCGCACCGAGTGGGCAAGCAGCACCAGCACCAGAAGGGGACCGGAGGCAGCAGCCAGCCTGTATCCCCGGTATCTGGCCTCGCCGCCGTCCGCCAGCCGGTTGATAGCGCCATAGTAGGAGGACAGCAGGAAGAAATAGGTTCCCATGTAACCCAATATTCCCACATGAAATCCCTCCGGTTCATGGCCATAGACCAATGCATAGCCGGCTGTGAACAGGGTTCCCAGCAGATAACTGGCTATGGCGTAGAGAAGGAGCTTAAAAAAGAGGGGCTGCTTTCTGCGGATACACTCCCATCCCCCGTAGAGTACGCACACCAGGGCGGCTGCCAGCTTCAGGCCGGTCACGAATGGGCCTCCTTCCCGGATCCCGGACCTTTCTTTTTGAGAATTCCCCACATAACAGCCATTCCGATGAACACGCCGATTATCATACTGGTGGCAATGGGCGCTGTATTCACAGCTCCTCCATGCTGGGAAAAAAGGCTCTGTCCCCTGGTAATGCCCTGGAGGGGCTTATACCCGCCCTGAAGGGATGAGGAGGCTCCCTGGCTGTAACTGTTAAACTCTCCCATAAGCTCCTGCATCTTTACCATAAGGGACTGAACCTGTGCGCCGGTTTTTTCTATATAATCCTCCAGGCCCCGTATAACAGACTTCCACTGGTCCGACGAATACAGAAGGCCCTGGTTTGACTTGGGGTACGATATCTTATTGGTATCCATGTAGAACTTCATCGTATCCGGCATGGCAATGCTTTTTCTGGAGCTCTCTGCGCTTTTTTGTATCTGCCGTGCCTGGGATAAAAAGCTGCCTGCCCTGTTCTGATCCTCCTGAATGCGGTTTATCTCATTCATATAGGGCGTCATGGTATCTTTGGTGCTGTTGGCCAGCTGTATCTGTAGCCTGGCCAGCTCAAGATTTATATTGGAAGAACTGCCTCCCCCAGAGTCCGTGCCGCCTGCCCCTACCATGGCCCCGGTCATGGACGCGCCCCGGCTTTCTCCTTCCTCTGAATCAAGCCCCGGACCGCCCACGTCCATCGGCTTTAAATCCTCCACCAGCTTCTGCACATCCTCCCACGGAGCGCCTTCCTGTATTTTGTCCAGTATATCCCCGGAGGCGGCAATGCGTTCCGCTATTTCCCTTAGAATCTGATCCTGGTCTGACTGTTCCGACCCGTAGGCAGTAAACGATATGAGCGTCATGGATGCCATGCAGGCAAGCAGACTTTTCCTGATATTTATCTTCATATTTTATCTTCCTCTCTCATGACCCTTCTTCCTTTGCCCAATGGGTCAAAGACGTTTCATCAATGTCAATATATTACAGCCGTCCCTGTATTCATAAACAACATCATCCATGGACTTCTTCACCATGAGGATTCCCAGTCCGCCGATATCCCGTTCCTCAGCGGATAGGGTGGTGTCTGCATCCGGCTTGGCCAGGGGATCAAATGGCTTGCCGCTGTCTAAAAACTGAATGGTTACCTGCAGGGGATTTCCTCCCACCGCACACCGCACCGTGGCCTGCCCGATTTCGGGGTGGTATGCATACCGGGCAATATTGACATAGATTTCCTCCACTGCAATGGAAATCTGCATCTGAATCTTCATGGAAATCCCCTGTTCCTCCAGCGCCTGTTCCACAAATTCCTGTACATGCTCCAGTTCCTCCAATGCGGCCGGTACCGTCAACTCTATCATAGCACTCCCTCCTCTGCTGGCTGTCCCCTTTTTTCTGACAGCTTTAACTTTTCTGACAGCTTTAACGCAAGCATGGTTATATCGTCAAACTGGGGCGCGTCCCCTGCAAAAGCGTCTATATCCGCCTTTACAGCAGGAAGAAGTTCTTCCGGCGCAGCGTCCTCATGAGCGGCAAGCACAGATAAAAGCCGTTCTTCACCGTAGAGTTCATTCTCCCTGTTGGCGGCCTCGGTGACGCCGTCTGTATAGAGGTACAGCGTACTGCCGGGAGACAGGTCAATTTCACCTGACTTATACCGGATTCCCTCCATTCCGGCCAGCACGAATCCCGGCCTCAGCTTCATGTATCCGAAGCTGCCTCCTGCCTGACGCACCAGCGGCGGGTTATGGCCCGCATTGACATAGACCATGTGCCCGGTGGCAATTTCCAGAACCCCCATCCATGCGGTGACAAACAGCCCTTCCTCGTTGCTCTCGCAGAGCTGGGCATTTACCTCGCCAAATACCTCAGCCGGGGTGGCGCCTGCCTGGGTGTGGTCCTTGATCAGCGTCTTTGCGATGACCATAAACAGGGCAGCCGGCACACCTTTGCCCGACACGTCCGCGATCACCACTGCCAGATGTCCCTGGTCCACCAGAAAGAAATCATAAAAGTCTCCCCCCACCTCCTTGGCCGGCTGCATGGTTGCATAGATGTCAAATTCCGACTGGTTTGGGAAGGCCGGGAAAATGCCCGGCAGCATGCTGGCCTGGATATGGGTGGCCACGTCCAGTTCCGCCCCGATGCGTTCCTTTTCCGCTGTCACAGCTGACAGATTCTCAATATAACTGTATAGCTCATGGGCCATGTGGCTGAAGGCTTCCCCCAGCTCCTCTATCTCATCCCCGGTCTTTACGTCCACATGGAAATTAGAGAGGTCATCCATCTGTTCGCTGACAATGGTCCTCGCCGCCTGACTCAGGCGGTTTAAGGGCCTTAAGACCGACTGTCGGATAAAGAAAAAATATCCCACGATAAAGACAAGGAGGACTGCCAGGATGACCAGCACCACCGCGGCTGCGAAGCTCCCTATCTGCCTGTTAATCATGTCCATGGAAATATCCACGCAGGACAGGGCCACTGGCCGGCCTGAAGAATCCCGAATAGCCACATAGGCGGAAGCCAGATAGCCGTACTCCTCATTATCTGTTATGAGAATGGTGTCCTCACCATCCGGATGCAGATAAGCGCCCCGCATGATTTCCCTGCCGCCCTGATAATAGTCGTCCACATCCCCCAGGCTGCATACTCCCTCCTCCCCCGTCTTTCCCACATCCCATATATAGTACATATGGTCCTCGCAGGGGATGACCACGTAAAAATACTTGATGCCTATGGTCTCCTTCATATACAGGAGATAACGGCTTACCTGGTCGTAGTAGCTGTCTGTCTTTCGTGTCAGCGTATAGTCCTTAATGGTGTCTCCGTCAATATACTCCGCAGCTATCTTAGCCTGGTCAAAGGCCATCTTGGTGTAATATGATTCCATGCTGCGGCGGTACTGCCGTGTGATGACAAGGCACAGGGTTATCATCAGGACCACGGTCATTGCAATCAGTCCTATAAGGAACTTAAGCTGCAGCTTTCCTTTTTTTCTGCTTCTCATCACGCCTATTCCTCCCACACCGGCACCAGGTCCAGACGCAGATGCCCGTCAGCCACGCCGTACAGCACCCTGTTTTCACGGACAAACAGATTATGGCTGTCATCCTGCCCCAGAAGCACGCTTCCTGCCGCAAATCCATCCACATAGCAGGAACGTCCGTCTATGCACACCGTTGTCATCTTATTGAAGCACCGGTACACCCCCCGGGCTTCCTCCACCGTCATGCTGTGATTCAGGGCCAGCGCCTCCTTCTTGGGACGGTTCCAGTAGGGAAGCTTCTCCTTCTGGGGCCTGGCATTTGACCATACCCTGTCAAAATCCTCCATCAGCTCTTTTACCATGGAAAGGGCCTGGCGTCCGCTCTTTAAATAAATATCCACGCTGTCATTACCCGGCTGTATGTCATACTTCCTTTGGGCCAGGATGTCCCCCCGGTCCAGGGACTTTGCAATCTTATGCATGGTCACGCCGCTTCTCCCCAGCCCGCGCTCCATGGCACACTCGACGGGATAGTAGCTGCGCCCCTCAGGAAGCAAGGAGCTGTGAATGTTGACGCCGTAAAACCGGCTGTCATCCGGCACAGGAATTTTGTGGCTGTATTCCGCCACAAAAAACAATTCACAGCCCTCCTTTTCCATATAGGAGAACATCTCATCTTCTGTGATCTGTCCATAACAGACAGGTATGCCTGACATGTGGGCAAGCTGGACTATATTATGCTCATTAAAATAGTCCTCCTCCATGTGGTATGTATATAACGCCAGAATTTCATGGTTCAGATGCAGGTATTCAAAAACGTCCAAAAACACATCTGACCCAAAATATACTATTTTCACTTTAACCTTCCTTTTTTATCCTTCTTAATTTATAATAATACCGTCCTGATTTACCTTGCAGCCGCCAACCACGGCATTCACTGCCATGGAACCGTCAGCGTTAAAATACCGCCAGTGTCCGTTCACATTCTTCCATCCGCCGGAGAACATAACACCGTCGCTGCCGAAGAAATAGATTTTCCCGTCAATCTGCCGCAGACCCGTGTACATATATCCCCGCCTGCCGTCATACAGCTTGTGCAGATAATACCATTTTCCGCCAATCTCAATCCATCCGTCCTTCATATAACCCTTAGGATCGAAATAGTACCAGTCGTAACGGCCATTGTAATACAGATATGCCCAGCGGGCGCTTGGCCATGTGCCGTTGCTGTAGGCGTACCACCATCCAGTGTCATTCTGCATCCATCTTCCTTCCCTGACAGTACCTGAGTCATGTTCAGCCTGTACCGCTCCTGCTGTTTCCTCTGTTTCCTGGGTATAAGCGATTGCGTAGGTTGAAAATTCATCCGCCCTTATGGTCAGTGTATGATGTTCCTCCTGATACGTATTGTCCACAGCAGATACTGTTCCCCCATGGACCTTATATACAAAGTAGGGCGCCCTGTTTCTTATCTCCTCAGGGAGCGGAATCACAATCGTGAGTTTTTTGCCTTTCAGGTCCGGTACAGGCGTCTCATGATCCCCTGCCGTCACTCCGGCGGCATTTTTTACGGTCTTTAACACCTGCAAATCCAGATACATGCCCACCTGCCCGCCGGGAGCCATCTCCTGGGCAATGCGTTCTGCATCCTGGGCCACTTCATTTCTAGGTTTATTCTCAACCCGGAGCTTGAACTCCACAGTACCGCCGTCCCTGACTACATCTGCGTCAGATTGTGTATACAATTCACTGTGAAACAACTCATTTAATCCGCCGGCCACAACTTCCGGAGTATCCTCAGTGGCAATCTCAATTATGCTTTGTGTCTTTCCTATGCTCATCTGTATACCGGCCACACTGTTCCCGCTCTTTATTTCCACAATCTGCGTAACGCGGTAGTATCCGTTATTAGCTACCAGATTGTAGAATCCGTCAGGCAGTCCCTCAAATTTGAATTGTCCCGGTGACTGAAGGGGACCTGCCCCGGCCTGGACCGTATTGCCCCGCTCCAGCGTTACATAAATCAATGTATCCGCCATACCGCTGTTGTCCGTCACAGTACCGCTTATTTCACCCAGGGGACCGTTTAAGGCGGCAGTCCTGAAACGTACTAATTGTTCATGGGTTTTTATTCCTCCCCCACCGTTTTCCTCATATGATATCTGCATCTTCACCTGATAATCCGTCTCCGGATCCAGTCCTGCCAGTGCTGCTTTTACAGAGACTGTTTCCATGTCCGAATCCTGGCTCAGCTCATGGTTTACAATCTGGTATCCATCTTCTGTTCCGGCCTTTTTATAGCTCACCGTCACCTCTTTTAACGGTACATTGCCCAGTAAGATGATGCCCTCCAGCATGGCGCTGTTTGGGGTGATATCCTTGGGCGCTGACAGGCTGAGTACGGGATTGCGTACTGATTCCACTAAAAAGCCGCCTGTTATGACTTCCGGCATTACCTGGTAATTGTCCGCATCTCCATTGACCTGAGTCTGCGTGATTCTTATATCATAGCTTCCCGCCGGGGCCTCCTTTGCATTGCCCTCGCTGGAAACAATAAGCGCTGACCTGATGGATGCTTTTACAGCATCTGTAAGGCCTTCATCTCCCGGCCATGTAACTATAAAGCCGCTGTCGCCAATGGGATCCGACTGATATACTTTGCGCCCTGATACTGTTATGGAAACCGGCTTAGGTTTGATGATATAAGATATGGCAGTGACAGAATCCTCCGTCAGCTCATATTTTTGCGCACCGCTCTCCGTAAGCGCGAATACGGCAGTATAAGAGCCTGCGCTGACAGGCGCATGGCCGACCGGTACGGACTGCCCGCTGTCTGTGGTCCGGGTATAATTTACGGTGTAATCTTCTTCCGTCAGGTCCGCCCCAGCAGAAACAGCAGAAGCTGCCTTTTCCTCCCCTGAATAGACCAGGTCAGAAGGCGCTGACAGGGTAACCGTTACATCCACTATCGGCGCAGCACCGTCGATACCCGCTGTAATCTGTCCGTTTTCAACGACTATTTCTCTTGTTACAGCCTCGCTGATAGCGCCCGCGTCATTCATAATCCATACATTAACAATGTAGGTACCGTCATCCGGGAACTCGGCTTCCCCAATCACCCCTGTGATGGTCTTCTCGCTGCCGTCAGCCAGTACACTGGCCAGATTCCTCTCCTCCTGCTGGGGCTGCCCGTCCTTTTTAATGGTATAGTAAATGGAATCAGTCCGCCCTGCTTTATCCGTAACCCTGGCATCTACCTTAATGCTCTTTTTTCCTTCTGCCTCCATCATAAAGCTGAACGGGTCTTTTGAAAGTACAGGCGGGTCCGCAATTTCCCCAACTGAGAAAAGAACAGAACGCGTAATACGTTCGCCCGGGGAGAGCTCCATATCTTTCCATGAGAAGGCCAGGCCGCTGTCACTTCCGATTAGATCGTCTGCACTGGTATCGTTAAATTGATTACTCTGTCTGTCGCTATAGTATCCAAACCACATGGTAGATATATCATCCGCCCCCGGCGCCTTTTTACATGCCAGTGAAAACTGCTGCTGACTGCCTGGATCCTCCATCCTAAATCCCGTTCCGGTTCTGTAAATAGATGCTGCGTCATTGCTTCCAATCTGAATATCTGCATTTACCCCAATACATACCCGTTCCATAGTCTTATCTGATACATTTACCAGGGTATGAGTCACCTTCAGATATTTTCCGTCGCTCACAAAATCAGCGGAAATCCCTGCTGCCAATATCTCTCCTGATTTCAGCTCAACAAAAACCGGTTCACGTTCCAAATTTTTAATGGACGTGCAGTCCGAAAATTTTGTAGGTTCCTTACCTGCGCAGACCCCCAGGTAATATCCGTTGTTACTGTAGGTGGTTTGTACATTCTTACCATCTTTTATTCCATGTACATCGTAATTGTCTGCTGATGCAGAAAGCCGGAATGATAGAACACCATTCTCTGTCTCCACAGGTTCCAGCTCATGGCTCAGGTCTGAAGAAAATGTGACTTTGATACGGGGATACTCACTCTTGCATACATCATACAACGCTCTGCCCAGTTCCAATTGATCCGTTCTGATAATAACAGAACCGGATCCTGTGATACTATTTGCAATCCCCTCAGGAACCCCTGTATTCCGGGGCAGAGAAACCACCAGCCTGCTGCCGGTCCCCAGTGCATTGCTCCCAATAGAGGTTACACTCTCCGGCACGGTTAATTCATGTAACTGTCCACATGCGTTAAATGCATTTTGACCTATACGTGCTGCCTGACCCAATTCCACAGAACAAATGGTCTTCGGAAAGATGGAACCAGACGAAACGTCCGGCATATCTGCTATCTTTTCTTTTTCTACTGAATCACTCATAATAAATGTCTGGAGTGATACCATATTCCGCAGATAATGCCAATCACTTTCCGAAAAAGTACCTCCCAGAATCTCCAGGGAATGAATATTGTCAGAAGTCTGATCCTTCAAAGCGTCTTCCAGTCCCGTTCCAGTCAGTTCCATACCGCCATCAACCCTGATGTTAATAACTTGTTCCTCTATTGTATTCACCAGTTTCATATTGCTGAAAAATGTGTCCAGGTCCATCAGCTTCCGGTTCAGCTCCGAATCAAATTCATCCTTCTCATCCTGGCTGAGCGCATCATATGCCTTCTTTGCTTCTTTCTCCTGCTCCACTATTCCTTGGATATCGGGAATCTGGGATGCCGTGGCCACACTTATCCGCTCAACCAACTCCACTATTTCCGCCACTGACGGAAGCGCTTGGATTTTCTCATAAACAGATTCCATGGCAGAAGTAGGGTATATAATCACAGCATCTGTAATTTCTATAAAAATCATTGGCAGCTCTGTATCCATATCATAACGGCTGCTTATAACGGGTATGTAGCAATAGGTGGTTCCTGCTTCATCCTCGGGGGAGTAAGCGTATTCTCCCTCATCCGGTTCCCACGCCTTCACCGTTATCTCAGTCCACTGGTTATCCGTTTCTTCTGTGTTACTGTTCTCTGTATTCCCGGACTCTGTATTCCCGTCTTTTACATTTACCTTTTCCGCTGCGGTCTCTGTATATGCTTCAATACTTCCCGTTTTACCGTCATTCTCAGTAACATCCGCACCTGTATCCGCATTCTCCGGCAGACCTGCCCATGGTACCATCCGGCCCATAATCACAACAGAATCTCCAAAATCATTATTATCTGTACTGTCATAGCCATCAGCATTGCCGGTAGATGTAGATATGGAAGCCCCGGAATCATCAGAGCTGCCACTGTCTGCTGATGCGCCATGTGATGTATCCTGGTTGCCTTCCGGCACCGCTCCTTCTGACGAACTCTGGTTCCCTTCCGGCTTTTCTCCTCCCGACGTACTCTGGTCTCCTTCCGGTGTCTCACCTTCTGACGGCCCCTGGTTCTCTCCCGGAGCCTCTCCCTCCGACGGATTCTGATTCTCTCCCGGCTTCTCATCTTCCGACGGCCCCTGATTCTCTCCCGGCTTCTCACCTTCCGGCGGCCCCTGGTTCTCTCCCGGTGTCTCCCCCTCCGACGGATTCTGATTCTCTCCCGGCTTCTCACCTTCCGACGGCCCCTGATTCTCTCCCGGAGCCTCTCCCTCCGACGGATTCTGATTCTCTCCCGGCTTCTCACCTTCCGACGGCCCCTGATTCTCTCCCGGCTTCTCACCTTCCGACGGCCCCTGGTTCTCTCCCGGTGTCTCCCCCTCCGACGGCCCCTGGTTCTCTCCCGGCTTCTCACCTTCCGACGGCCCCTGGTTCTCTCCCGGCTTCTCACCTTCCGGCTGACTCTGATTCTCTCCCGGAGTCTCCCCCTCCGACGGATTCTGGGGTTCTCCCGGCTTCTCTCCCTCCGATGGATTCAGGTTACCTTCGGGCATCTCCCCCTCTGACGGTTTCTGGACCCCATCCGGTACGGTCGGTGTTACGGCTGACGTTGGCTGTTCCGGTTTTTGTTTCTCAGCATCATCCCGGTATGCCTTTACCATCAAAGTATCGGGAAACAGCTTTTCAAATTCCTCCTGGCTGGTTCCTTCAGGCACCTTCATGGAGGAGAGTTCCTCCGGCAGTTCCTGGAACTCGGAAATAATTATTTTCTTTCCTTCCTCTTTTTCACCCTCTGCCAGGCCTGTTATTTGAATGCTGTTGCTCATTACCATAATGGCCATTACCAAACTAATAGCTCGTTTCTTTCTGTTGTAAATACGCATCGCGGCTCTCCCTATCATTTAAGTCTGATTACAGAATACATGGTTTCCAATCACGCACTGTATATGTCCATTTTCCTTTTCCAGGGAAAAATACATGGTCTTAAAAGGCAGAATCTGTGTTTCCCCATCCAACACTGCTTTTACATTCCGTTTCACACGCTCCGAAGGTTTCGCAGCGTCCATATTCCTGTTCTTCCATGTGAAGAACTGACTGCACCCATTGTCTTTCTGGCTGAGCACCTCATAAACCGTATCAGGAAACTGGTCGGAATACATCCGGTTCAGAATTACCTCCACTACAGCCTGCTGTCCCCTGTCCGGTTCCGCGCCTGCCTCCAGCATGGTGATTCTTGCAATCATGTCCAGCTCTATCTCATCAAGCTGTATTCCCCACCTGTTTTGTGGACCTCCTTTGTTTCCCGCAGGTTTCTCTCTTTTCTTTTGTAATTCTCCTTTTGCTATAGAGCAAATTGTCTCCGGAACACGGATCCCGGTCACCATTTTCCCATATTGGCCATTCACATCCGCCCCGTCCAGCCCAAACACCGTCATAGCATGAATTGTGAATGACAAAATCACTATGAAAAACAGATTGACTCCCACAAACTTTTTCATCGGTTATTCCCCCGGTATTCTGTCTTTTGTATGTTTCACCGGCCCGAAGACCTATATTTTCACCACCAGAGAATTAAAACCGCCGTAACGCCGGTAAAAGAACTCCTTTGCCTTACTCTTGATAACCCTCACTCCCATGGCATCCATATCAAAACCGCCTTCCTGGCTGACACGGCCCGTCTCCAGGGCAAAGGGGTCAAAATATCTTGCAGTGTCCCGGATATGGAGGACAAATTCCCCCTGCTGCCCGGCCACCAGTGTAATCTCGATGCATACGTCATCCCCGCCTCCGTCCCGCAGAATTACAACACATAATTCTTCGATGGTCATGGTCACGTAATACGTCTGTCTGGGACTGGCCTCCCATTTTTCACAAAATGCCCCGGCCTCCCCTGTGACCAGGGTCATATCCTGGTTTCCCTGGTTGACCGTGCAGGTGTAAACCCTGGATCCGTCAAATTCCTCCGTCCTGCCCCGGCCCGCTATAAACCGTATTATCCACATTCCCAGTGAAAGTACCTCAACAGCCGGGAACATCCACCAGAACAGGTCCATTCTCAGGAATGAAAAGAACAATACGCCGGGTATCAGCACAATGGCGCCCCGCAGCGACGAAATGATAAGGCTCTCCCGCTCCTGATTGCAGGACTGGAAATATCCGGCCAAAAGAATGGATATACCGGCAAACACCGTACCTGCGCAGTAAAGCCTGAGGGCTCCTGCCCCCATGGCGGCAGCCGCTGCCTCACGCAGCCCGAACAGGGTGCATATGAATTGAGGAAACAGGAAAATCAAAAGAGCTGCCAGGCATCCCGCGCTACATCCATACCGAAAGGCGTATCTGCGCACATTCCTCATTCCCTCCCCGCGGTGCTCTCCGCAATAGGTGCTCACCATGGGCTGCATAGCCCTGGTGGTTCCCTCGTAAAGATAGAGAATCAGATAGGAGGCATTCTGCAGCATGTCAAAAACAGCTACAGACGCCTCATTCCCGGCACGGATTAGGATGTTATTGCACAGCAGCAGGAAAATAAGCTGGTACAGATACTGGACGGAACTGGAACATCCGTCTTTAAAGGCCCTGGCTGCGGCCCCCGGCGCAGGACGGACAGGCCGGAATTTTAGTATATGCCTTCCTCCCAGGATACATGGCAGATAGCACAGGATGGCAACTGCCTGGCCAATCATGGTGGACAAGGCTGCTCCCGCTGTGCCGTATCCCAGTATCAGCACAAACAGGATATTGAAGCCGATATCAGTAAGGTTGCCTGCAACCGAACCAAGACCGGCTATCTTCTCATTGTCATCATTACGCAGATAGTAATTGAGAATATTAGACATATAAAAAAGAGGTGTGGCTGAAACCAGCACCACCAGATAGCTTCTGGTGGCTTCAAAAAGCGGTCCGTCATCCGGCACAGTGCCCAGGACAGCCAGAAACGGCGTCATGAAAACATTTCCCAGTATTCCTGTGAGGATACTAAATGCCAGAGCCCCTGTCACCACCTGGTTAAAGCTGTCCACTGCCTCCCCGGGCTTTCCCTCCCCCAAAAGCCTGGAGTACCTGACAGAACCTCCCAGCCCCAGCCCATGGGCAAACATGCAGTTAATCATGTAAACCGGAAGAATCAGCGCGATGGCAGCCAGACCCACGGCTCCCATTCTCTGGCCCACCACAACCGCGTCCGCAATATCACTGAGCGCCCATCCTGCGGAGGAAATGATGGCGGGTCCCCACATGCGCCGGAATATTCTGCCTGTAAAGCGGTCCCTGTTTTTCATTTCCCTTTTTCCACTCCCTTTTCTCTCATTCAATGGTCAGGATATCCGTAAATCCTGTGACCTCAAATACTTCCATGATTGTCCCGCACACATTGCGTACCGTCATGGTTCCCTGCCTGTTCATCTGCTTCTGGGCCGCCAGAATCACCCGCAGGCCGGCGGAAGACAGGTATGCCAGGCCTTCCATATCAAGCACCAGTCTGTCCACACCCTCTAATCCGTTTTTAATCACAGTCTCCAGCTCCGGTGCTGTTGTGGTGTCCAGACGTCCCTCCAGCTCCAGAGTCAGGCAGCCGTTGTTTTTTGTGGTTGTGATTGTCATTATCATTTCCTCCCTGTCATTCTTCATTTTTCATAAAACCGAACCTGGTATCCACTCTGTTTTCCATACAGCGGCAGATACTGCTGCGTATATGGAGCTTTGTGGATTTACGGAAGTCGGCATACCTGCAGTACCAGCACTCCCGCACAGCAGGCATGCTCCGGCTGGTCCCGGTAAAATACGTACAGCTGTAATCCTCTGTCACAATCGGGTAGCCGTCATCTGTCACGCCAATCACCGCTCCCCGGATTTTCTTTTCCGACATGGCCGCACACTCCTCTTTCATAAACATGATTTGCAGCCAAATGTGAAACAGCATCATCTGACCACGGAACAAACATATCACAGCCTTTAAAAGGAATGAGGGATGCAGGACAAAAAACGGTTTTTCCGGGATAATTGACACCGGACTGCACAACCCTGCCTTTAACACGGTGTGGCTTCCTTCCATTCCAGGGCCAGTACCACCTTGACCGTGAATTCATCATCGGTGTGGCTGACCGCACAGTAGCCGTGGTAACGCTCCGCCACATGCCGGATACTGTCCAGTCCCAGTCCGTGTCCGTGTTCCTCCTTTAGGGTAACCAGCCGGTCCCCATCCCATTTTACCCTTCCGTCATAGCTGTTTCTGATTTCCATAATCAGGTTATGCCCTACCAGGCGGGCCAGCAGCGAGATATACCGTCCGGCTCCACGGCCCTGGCGTTGGCATGCCTCCACGGCGTTCTGCATGGCATTGCCCAGCACCGTGCACAAATCCACGGGAGTACAGGGCAGGTCAGGAGGAATCTGGGCGTCGCAATTGAACCTGATCCCCCCGTTTCTGGCCTGTTCCCCGTAATATTTTAAAAGAATATTGGCCGCATGGTCCCCGCAGTAATACAACCCGTCCATGTCCGGCATCTGTTCAACAAGGGCATCCAGGTACTCCTTCAGACGGTCATAGTTCCCGGCCTGGGCGTATCCGCTCATCACCCGCAGATGGTGCAGGATGTCATGCTGCATCCTGCGCACCTCATCTATATGGCCTGCCAGGAAGGCATAATACTGTTCCAACTGTCTCTTATCTGCAGACATAACAAATCTTCCTCCTGTACTAAATACGGGTCAGCTCAGCCCGTTCCAGCAGATATCCGAAATACGCGTCCCGGATTGCGCGGCTGCCCCGCTGCCGTATAGGAATATGGGCCCCGGACATCATCAGGAAATCCTCCTCCGCTACTCTCACCCGGTTCATATTCACAATAAAGCTTTGGTGGCACCGCAGGAATCCGTGTCCCTTCAGCTCCTTTTCCACATCGTCCAGTTTTGCGTATACCCGGTACTCCTCTCCGTTTTCCAGAAATACCAGAAGCACATTCCTGCGGCTCTCTATGTATTCAATCTCCCGGTAGGCAATCCTGCGGCCCCTGCATCCCTTTTTGAGCAGAAGTGTTTTCTGGTTTCCCTCGTATTCCTCCTGCAAAAAACGTCTGAGCAGGGCTGCCGTCTTCTTCCCGTCCAAGGGTTTGACAAGGTATCCGTAGGCATACACATCATAACTCTCCAGGGCATATGCCGGAGTAGTTGTCAGGAACACAATGGACACATGGGGCGCGTACCGCCGCAGACAGCGGGCAGCCTCCATTCCCAGCATGCCGTCCATGAAAATATCCATAAAAATAAGATCAAAATCAACGGAACCGTCATCGTAATCATCCACCATAGTTTCGCCGCGGCTGTATTCTGCCAATGTATACTCGTAGGGTACGGCCGCAAAAAAGGAGCGCAGGAAACCCTTTACCATATCCCTTTCTGATTTCAGGTCGTCACATATTGCAATACGAAGCATGATCATCCATCCTCTTTTTGTATCTTAACGATGTATTTTACCATAATATGGTCTGTATACCTGATTATGGGATAAATGACGGATTTTTTTGTATAAATGGCATATTATGTCCCTATTCCGTCACTCTCTGCACAAAACCAGACAGATTCTAATGCCGATTTTATCAGAAAGATTCCAGTTCATGTGGAATCCCGGCCACTCTTAACCAAAATGTAACCTTTTTCCCGGACCGCTCCCGGAATATATGGTATACTGTTATTGAGTACAGCTCGAATAACAGGCATCTGACGGGAGGAAGGGACCATGCCGTATCTTTTGTTTGTGGACGATGATTCCAATGTGTTAAATATAAACCGTAATTACTTTGAATCCAGGGGCTTTTCCGTATCCGTGGCCCAGACAGCGGACCAGGCCCTGGACCATGCGAAAAAGTATCCGGTAGACTGTGTGGTGCTGGATATTATGATGCCGGGCTTTGATGGGTTCCTGCTCTGCCGCCGCTTTAAAACCCAGATGACAGCACCTGTGATTTTCCTCACCAGCCTGACAGAAAAAGAATATTTATATCAGGGCTTTTCCCTGGGCGGAGATGATTTTCTCACCAAGCCCTGGGACCTTAAGGAGCTGGAGATGCGGATCCGGACCAGAATCAGCCAGTGTTCCAACCGTTCCCTTAAGGGTGAACGGCTGGAATTCCCGCCTTTAACCATTGACGCCGGCACCCGCCAGGCGTCCATAGGGAATGTCTGTGTTCCGCTGACCGCCTATGAGTTCGACATATTACTGCTGCTGGCCCGTTCTCCGGGCCATGTCTTTTCCCCGGACTCCATTTACCGTGAAATCTGGAAACTGCCTGATTTGGACAACACCCAGACCGTCAAGGTGCATGTGGCCCGTATGCGGCATAAAATGGAAGCTGCCTGCCCGGGACACAGCTTCATCGGAACCGTGTGGAAGCAGGGGTACCGTTTCCTGCCGGAAAACAGCTGAGAGTAATCGTGAGAGGCGGTGAAAAGCCATGACGCAGTACAGGAATTCAAAATGGCTCAATTTAACGGCAGCGGCAGCCCTGCTTCTGGCTGTCCTTATTCTGTTCCAGTTCCTGTATCAGAAAGATAACAAATACACAAACGGGCCTCCCTATGGAAGTCAGGGTGTCTTTGCATTCTCCGCCCGTGACCTGACAGGCAGCAGGCCCCTGTTTCTCATTGACGGATGGGAATTCTATCCGGACCAGCTGCTGACACCTGATACCGTTGGTTCTGTTCCGGACCAATCCATGTCCTTCATATTCATCGGACAGTATTCCAACTTTTCCTTCCTCTCCTCCGGCCATTCGCCCTTTGGCAGGGCCACCTACCGCCTGCTGCTGCGATATGACGGAGAACCAAGGCTTCTGACCCTGGAAGTGCCGGAGCTGTTTACGGATTATCAACTTTGGATAAACGGACAGCCAGTGGAACAGGGCAGCCCCTTTGCAGCCTTTTACATGGACGGCACCGCCGAAATTTTGTTAAACACAGACAACCGCAGCCACTATTACAGCGGTCTGACCTATCCCCCTGCCCTTGGCACCCCTGAGGCTGTCCACAGGATGTTATTTCTGCGCCATATGTTCTACGGCATACTGTGTATCTTTCCCCTGGCCCTGTGCCTTTACGCGGCCGCTGCCTGGAGAATACGGGACAGGGACAGGCGCCTGCTGCATTTCGGCTTATTATGCCTGTTCTTTTCCATCCACTGCGCTTATCCGTTCATTCACCAGCTGGGCCTGTCCGGAAGGCTCTGGTATGCCGTGGAGGATGTCTCCTGGATGGCTATGCTGTATGAGGTCATGGTACTTTCCTCCGTGGAAGCCGGTTTCAGCGGAAAACTGTGGTACAGGAGATTCCTCCGCCCGGCTGCGGCTGCGGCCTGTGCCGTATGCGGCCTGTCCGTCCTCTTCCTCATACCTGCCTCCCCCCGCCTGGTGAATCTTTACGGCGCCTTCCTGGACGGATACAAGCTTCTTATCTGGCTCTATCTGCTGGAATGTGCGGTATACGGCCTGTGGATGAACCGGGACAGCGCGGGCCTGGTGCTGGCCGGATGTTTAACCATGGGGGCCGCCATGGTGTCCAATCTTCTGGACAATAACCAGTTCGAGCCTGTTTATACGGGATGGCAGACGGAATACAGCGGCTTTATCCTGGTCATCGTTTTCTGGATTCTCACGGTCCGGCACATAAGCCGGGTCCTGAAGCAGAACCAGGCCCTCACCGAGCACCTGGAGGACCAGGTACAGAAGCGCACCAGGGAGCTCCATGCGGTGCTGGATGAACGCAAGGCATTTTTCTCGGACCTGGCCCACAACCTGAAGGCGCCCGTGGTGGCCATTCACGGATTTACGGATTTGATTCTCAGGGGAAATTTGTATCTGGATGATGATTTGAAGGAATATCTGGATAAAATCAGCAGTGAAAATGAAGAACTATGCAGACGCATGTACGTGCTGGGAGACTTAAATGCTTTTGATAAGATTACGGAGCCAAGGGAATTAATAGAAATAAACGGCTTGCTGTCCCAGGTCAGTCACGATAATGAACCTGAGGCCTGCATATCCGGTATAGAACTGCGGGTGGAAAAACTGGAAAACCAGGCATTTATCCTGGCGCAGAAGAGAAAGCTGCTGCTGCTTTTTGAGAACCTGATTTACAATGCCATATCATTCACGCCGGAGGACGGCGTTATCACCATTTCCCCCTGCCTGGACCAGGACGGCGTGACGATACGGGTAAGCGATACAGGTATGGGGATTGAGCCTGAGCATCTTCCCCATATCTTTGAACGTTTTTATTCAGGACGGCCCGATGCCTCAGAAAGCAGCGGATTGGGGCTCTACATTGCCCGTATCACAGTGGAAGAACTGGGCGGGAGTATTCACGCGGAATCTGTGAAAGGACAGGGAAGCGTGTTCACGGTACAGATTCCCCTGGCGGGGACAGTCCCTTCCCTATAGATCCTTCCCTACAGATCCTTCCTTTATAGTCCCTTCCCTATGAAATGATAAGCCGGATGTTTTTGCTTTATATTTCCCGCAGAAGCTCTCCCAGCCTGCGGATCCCCTCATCAATCATGCTGCAGTCCGCGTTTGTAAAGTTAAGGCGCATGGTGTTGGTATCAGTCATATTGATGTAAAACGGATCACCGGGAACAAACGCAACCTTTTTCTCCAGGGCTTTGGGAAACAGCGATAAGGCGCTGACCCCTTCCGGCAGTGTCACCCATAAGAACATGCCTCCGCGGGGACGGGTGTACCTGACTGTCTCCGGAAAATACCGGTCCATCGCCTCTGTCATAGCCTGTGCCTGCTCCTTATACAGCTGCCTGATTTGGTCGATATGGGCGTCATAGTCGTTGTGCATCAGATAGTCCCATATCAGGTATTGGGAGAAGATATTTGTATGTAAATCACTGGCTTCTTTTGCCACCGAAATATGTTTCAGAAGTTCCGTGTCAGCGCAAATCATAAAGCCGGTTCGCATGCCCGGGGTCACTGTCTTTGAAAATGTCCCCAGCAGAATGCTGCCCGGCAGCTGGCCTGCCCCGATATAAGGAATACGGCCGCCCTCGTCAAAGCGCAGTTCCCCATAAGGGTCGTCCTCCACCAAAACGATTTCCCGCTCCCTCAGAACCTCGCGGATACACGCTCTGTTTTCAGCACAATAGCTGAGTCCTGTGGGGTTCTGGAAGTCCGGAATGGCATATATAAATTTGACATCATGTTTCAGAGCATCTTGTAACTGTTCTATATCCATCCCTTCCTCTGTCAGCTCAACCGGATAAAATACCGGCTGATATTGGGAAAATGCCTGTATGGCCCCAAGATAACTGGGCTTTTCCACAATCACTCCGTCCCCTGTGTTTAACAGGACCTTGGATATAAGGTCCAGGGCCTGCTGGGACCCTGTGGTAATCAGGATATTTTCAATGCCAAGTTTCAGGCCGAATCTGCGGTTGTAGCGGTCCGCTATATACTGGCGCAGCTCCGGGAGTCCGGCCGTGATGGAATATTGGAACAGGCTGCTCCCATAATCCCTTACAATGCGCTCCATGGATACCAGAAGTTCCTCCTGAGGAAATGATACCGGGTTTGGCAGTCCTCCTGCAAATGAGATGATTTGCGGGTCAGCCGCGGTTTTTAGAATACTTCGGATGAATGACGGTGGTGTGGATTTTATCCGCTCAGATAATAAATGTTCCATACTGCTGCTCCTTTGTCCATTTTCTTTATAGTGGTTTTTATAATGGTATCATTATAAACTTGCAAAAGGACTCGAACAACAGTAGAATTGTATGCAAGACAATTTTGCAAATACCCATACAAACAAACCACAGAGATCATACAGAGGAAACAGATTATGTCTATCAATTCATTTGACAATTATCCCATGAGCTGGAAACCGGATTTAAGCAGAACATCAGGCCCAAAATATCTGGCGCTGGTAAGCCTGATGGAAGAAGATATTAAGAACGGAACACTGAAAGCAGGAACAAAGCTGCCGCCCCAGAGAGAATTGGCGGATTACCTGAATGTAAACCTAAGCACCATATCCAGGGCCTTTAAATTGTGCGGCCAGAAGGGCCTTCTGTCTGCCTCCGTAGGAAACGGTACCTACGTCTGTGCGGATGTCTCTGCGGAGACCATACTTCTGTGCGGACGTGAGAATCCGCGGATGATTGAAATGGGCGCACTGGTCCCCCAGGTGTCCGGGAACCGGCTGGTCAAAATCTACACAGAGCGGCTGTTAAAGCGGCCTGACGCCCTGAACCTCTTTTCCTACGATGACCCGGAAGGAACAGGACGGCAGCGTGAAGCCGGCGTGGCCTGGCTTCAAAAATCAGGCTTTTCTACCGATAAGGACCATGTTCTGCTGGCAGCAGGCGGCCAGAACGCACTGACAGCGGCACTGGGCGCATTGCTGGAACGCGGGGATAAGCTGGGAACAGACCCCCTGACTTATCCGGGTGTTAAAACCGCGGCCAAGCTTCTGGGAATCCATCTGATACCCATTCAGAATCATGATTATGAGATGACAGAGGAAGGGATCCGGTATGCCGTACAAAATGAAAAGATAAAAGGCATCTATGTAATTCCGGATTACCACAATCCCACCTCGCATATCATGTCCCTGGAGACAAGGAAAAGGATTGCAGAACTGGCCAGGGAGAAACATATCCTGGTAATTGAGGACGGAATCAACAACCTGCTGACGGAAAATCCCCTGCCTCCCATTGCTTCTTTTGCCCCGGAACAGGTCATCTATCTGTCAAGCCTGTCCAAAACCATTGCCGCCGGGTTGAGGACTGCTTTTGTCCATGTGCCGGACCAGTATCACCGCTGCCTGGCCACCACCCTTTATTCCATGAATATTTCCATCTCCCCGCTGCTTGCAGCTGTATCCGCGGGACTGATTGCAGATGGGACTGCAGATGAAATTATAAGGGGACGGAAGGAGGAACTGCGCAGGCGCAATCATATAATCAGCCAATCCTTAAAAGGCTTTGCACTGGACTGCCCGCCTACCAGCCCCATGAGATACCTGCGCCTGCCGGATTATTTTACCGGCAAAAGCTTTGAAATCTGCGCAAAACAGGCCGGGGTGCAGGTCTATGGGGCTGAACGGTTTTCAGTTGGCAATAAACCGGCGGAAAAGGCAGTCCGCATTTCCGTCATAACCCCGCCGTCCATAGGGGATTTGGAGGAAGGGATTAGACGGTTGAGGGGGATTCTGGGGTGAGCCGTATCAGTCTTTTCCTAGCGCCATCATATACTCTGATCTGAGAACATTGGCCTGTCAAGCTTGGGATTCACTATGGGGTAATCCTCCCGATAGTGAGCACCCCTGCTTTCCTGTCTTCTCAATGCGGCCTCCCCCATAAGACGTGAAGCTGTAATCAGACAATACAGCCGGAAGGCTTCCATATTAATTGTATCCTGCCTGGGAGACTCTGCAAGCTGCCGTCCAATCCGCTCCACAGTGCCAAGTACCTGCATAAGACCGGCTTCATTTCTGCTGATTAAAAGATGATGCTGGTTTACCGACTGCAGTTCATGGATTAAACCTTGTGTGTCCGCCTTTCTGTGTAGTATTTCCCACAATCTGTCATCCGGGTACATGGCAGCACTTTCTCTCTGCGGACGGTGGATACCTGCCCACTTTGCGGCATTTGTCCCCGCTATTTTCCCAAACACCTGGCAGGTCACCATCATATTCCCGCCCAGGCGGTCCGCTCCATGAGGACCACCTGCCACTTCTCCAGCCGCATACAGTCCCGGCAGCGATGTGCTGCCTTCTGCATCAATGCATACCCCGCCGTTAATAGCATGGGCAAATACATTAATCTCCACCTTCTGCGTTAACAGATCCACCCCCTTGTCCTTCATATGGTTGCGAGCCACCGGCCACATGTGATGGAGTCCGCAGTCATCCGGTACATGACAGATATAATCATCTTTCATATGTCTTAAATCAGCAATGATACCTCCATGGCGTCCTCCTCTACCGGCTCTGATTTCCTTTTGAATTGCTATTTCTAAATATTTTGAATCATCACTGGATGAAAACGGGAAGTGTTTTCTATGTTCATCCATCACATATTCCGGTTGCATAGAATCTGGTATGTACTTTTCAAGGAAACTCTCTCCCTCCGAATTAGTCAGTAGAGGATGGGCTGCCCAGATATATCCGTTAAATATATTCATAAGAGGGTGTGAAAATCCGATTCCGCTCTGCATGAATTCCATATTAACCAATCTGGCACCTGATTCGTATGCCAGCATATATCCGTCTCCGCTGACATCCCCCGGATTCAGGTTTTTTTCAAAAGCCTGGGATGCGCCTCCGGATGCCAGAATGACTGCTCCTGCAGAGATATAGATTAGCTTCCCCCGCGAATCCACCCCCCATGCTCCGCAGCATATTCCATTCTTCTTCGCCAGCTCTATGATAGTAACTCCTGTCAGGGACTGAATATCTGGACGTCTGCGTATCTGCCGGATCAATGCCTGTACAATTGGTTCTCCATGGCCCCGTATGACATGTGTACGGGGAATGCTTGCAAAACAACTTTTAAATGTATAATATCCGTCCCCTTCCCTGTCAAATTCGACCCCCCATGATTCAAGTTCATCAATTGTCTCAGGTGCTCCTTCAGCCAGGATTGCAGCCAGCTTTTCATCCGCCATTCCCTGTCCGGCAGCCATTATATCCTGGTAATGACATTCCACATCTCCCGGCACATGGGGATCCCCTGCGTTATATCCGGCCATCTCTGCCACAGGATATGTAGTGGCCCCGCCTAATCCAAGCGGCATTTTAGCAGCTATGATTACATCAGCTCCTGCGTCGCAGGCTGCTAAGGCTGCCCTTAAGGCCGCCCCTCCTCCTCCTATAACCAGTACATCTGTCACCAATCTGTCCATTTTCAGTTCCTCTCTGCCTATATGATTATCTGAACTGCGGGGAACGTTTGCCAAGGAACGCATCTACCCCTTCTTTACAGTCCTCTGTTTTGAATATGCTCCGGCTAAATTCCAGGTTTTTATAGAAACATTTATCTGAGGATACCATGCCGATTTCCCGTACCCCCTTCTTTATCAGCTTGATAGCTTCAAACGGTTTATGAGCGATTCTTTCAGCCAGGTCAAGCGCAGCACTGACTGTCTTGCCGGCCGGAGCCAGTCGGTTGACCAGTCCGAGACGCAGACAGTCCTCTGCATCAATGAATTCTCCTAAAAACATCATCTCCATGGCTTTGGAAGCACCAACTAATTTAGGCAGTCTGAAAATTCCTCCGCTTCCCGGAAAAACCCCCAGATTAATCTCTGGCTGTGCAATTCTTCCGCTTTCGGAAAGAATTCTCAGGTCGCAGGCCATTGCCATCTCGTAGCCGCCGCCGCATACATTTCCTTCCATGGCAGCGATAACCGGCTTATCCAGAAATTCAATTGCATTGAATACTTCATTCTCCTTCTGCAGCTTTTTTCCAATTACATCATCCCAAACCTGAGGAAATTCCTTTACATCAGAACCTACGCAAAAGGCTTTTTCTCCAGAGCCAGTAAGCACCACCACCCGTACTTCATCATCCTGTTCCAATCGGAACAGCGTTTCCTTTAACTCGCGGCTTAGTTCCAGGGTCACCAAATTAAGTGGCGGATTATTTAAAGTAATTAGCGCTACCTTATCTGCTGGTTTCTCTACTAAAATCAGGTTGTTTTCATACTCCATATCAATTCTTCCTTTCATGATTTCTAACAATTAGTCCCTTTCTCTCTAACTGGTTTAATTCCCGCTGGGTATACCCGGCTTTTTCTAATATCTCGTCTGTGTGCTGGCCAAAAGCCGGGGGCAGATTACGGACTGCCGGACGTACGCCATCGTAATAATTGGCATGCCCTAATCCCCGCAGAGTCCTGCCCTCACTTTCCCCCAGCTCTATAAATGGCCGATTATAAAGAATCTGATCATCCTTCATTACCTGCTCATACTCATTTACCGGAGCAAACCACATATCCTCCATGCGTTCAAATATCTCCACCCACTGCGCTGTTGTCTTTTTCTGCATTTCCTGATTTATCATCTGGTCAAATTCCACGCGTCTCTCCATGGCATCCTGTTCCGTAAAGTTCTCTATAACACCAGGAGTAAATAAGCTGCACAGCCGGTCATGATGTGTCAAGGATACTGTTATGCATCCGTCCGCTGTAGGATATACCCCATATGGGGACTGATGTATCCTGGTGGACAAGCCGGTATCTGCCCGGTCAATAAATCTCCCTCCATTTAAATAATAACCAATTGTTTCAATCTGCAAATCCAGGGAAGCAGACAGCAGACTGGTCTCAACCTTATGCCCTTGTCCTGTTATGTTCCTGTGGCGGGCTGCTGCAATAATTCCCAAAGCTATAAGTACTGCCGCATGCTGTTCAATAAGGGCTGCCCCTGCCGGAACAGGCGGTTTTGAACCTGGACCGTTCAAAGAGGCCAGTCCGCTTTTCGCCTCCATCAGCAGTTCATCATCCGGATTCTGGCAGCATCCGCCGCCATCCGCTGTACAGATGCACCATATAAGCTGTTTGTGAGACCTGAGCAATTCATCATATTGGATGCCCCACCCCTCCAGCAGTCCAGGAGGAGAATTATCCAGTACAATATCATAGTCCTGCAGCAGGCGGTGTAATATATCAATGCCTTCCGGTGACTGCGGATTGAAGGAAATACTCTTCTGATTCCGGCCTGTCATCTGAAAAAACAGACCGTTTTCCCCATCCAGAACACTTCCAGGCCGGATACGGCCTGTCATATCCCATTCCACCCGCACAACCTCGGCTCCCAGATCAGCCAGTATCTGACTGGCTGAACCGCCATAAAGCCCATGGACAAAGCTGAGTATCTTCATACCCTCCAACATCATAGAATCCTCCCGATTAAGTCTGCTTCATCACAGCAGCAGCGTACTTAATACAGGGACAAATACAATCAGGAAAAACACCGCTGTATATCCCAGAAAAAAGGGAAGCTCACCTTTGGCTATATCACCCATTTTTAATTTTGAGACAGAGGCTGCCGCAAACAGATTTACTGCCACAGGAGGAGTCATACATCCAATAACATTCGCTATACACATAATCATTCCAAAATGAATGACGCCAATTCCCAGGGTCTGTGCTATGGGCCAGAGAACCGGTACCAGAAGCACACAGGTAGCTATCCCCTCCAGGAATGTGCCGAACACAAGCAATACCAGGGCAACAATCAGACAGAACATCCATGGAGCCAGATTCATGGCCACAATTGCATCCACCAGCTGTCCTGATATCCCCGAGAATGTAAACAGCCATGAAAATGCTGTGGAGGTTGCAATGATGAATAAAATCATGGCACTGCTCTTTCCTGAGGCCAGAAGTATACGGTAAATATCCCGGGGATGCAGTTCCCGGTAAACAAAAACACTTACAATAAAAGAATAGATAACTGCAACGGCCGCTGACTCAGTGGGCGTCATAAGCCCGGAATATATACCTCCCAAAATAACAAACGGAAGAAAAAGGGCAGGCAGTGCATGGATAAAATGTTTTGCAAGCTGGCTAACGCTTGTCCTCTCCGTATTTTTAGGCCACTTCTCCTTATTGGAATAGTAGATGCAGATTACCACCAGTACAATGGAAATCATAAGTCCTGCTACAATTCCCCCCTTAAACATATCCCCTACCGAACTGTTGGTAATGGTACAGTAAACCACCATAATAATGGAAGGAGGAATAATGGGACCCAGCCCCCCGGACACTGTCAGCAATCCTGCACACCGTTCTTTTGGATAGCCCAGACGCACCATATCAGGATAAAGCATTCCGCCGATTGCCAGCACCGTGGCCGGCGCCGAACCTGACAGAGCGGCAAAAAAAGCGCAGGCCAGTACCATTGCGTACCCCATTCCCCCTCGTATATTACCTATAATACTGTTGCAGAAATCCACCAGACGGCGGGATATTCCACCTTCTGTCATAAGATTTCCCGCCAGCACAAAAAGGGGAATCGCCATAATGGATACTGAATCCAGGGCAGTAAACATTCGCTGGGGCACCACTGCCATAGGAACGTCAAAGCACAGCAGGGATGCCATGGTCGCCGCTCCCAAAGAAACCGAAATAGGCACACCGATTATCAGTAACACAATCATGGTTCCGAACAAAATTATTGCAGTCATGACGCATCCTCCTTTCCTTGGTCTTCCGCCGCTTTTTCCATAACCAGGCAAACCAGCGCTGCTGCCTGTATTACGGTAATGATTCCAAAGCTGAGGGTCAATGCAAAGTAAGGTATGGCCATGGGCAGATGTAAACCAGGTGATACCTGCCCGGAAGACAGCTGTGTTTTAAGAATGGTAAAGGATGAAAAAAAGCAGACTCCGGAAAAAATCGCCACCACGGCCTTTGAAATAATCCGCACTACCCTTCCTGTCATTCCGTGTATTTTATCCGTAATAGCCGTGATGGAAATTTGTGTATTGTCCCTTAATCCTGCCTCTGTTGCCAGCAGTGCCATATAAACCATGCAATAGCGTGCTAATTCCTCCAGCCATGAAACACCTGCATGGATTATATTTCGGTTAACTACCTGGGCAAAGGACGCCAGCACCATAACAGTAAATGTGGCCACCAGAATAAAATCCTCTATCTTCTGTAAATTGGCAAACAGCCTTTTCATCCTTATCCCTCCTATTTTTCAGCTTCAATCGCTTCCACCCAGGCCGGATCCATTCGGTCTGCAAACTGTTCCATTGCCGGTTCTACCAACTTTCGCATATCATCAATAGGTATCTCATAAAATTCCACGCCCAGCTCTGTCAGTTCCTTTACTGCCGCCTCATTTGCCTCCACCAGATAATCCCTCTGTCTCTGTGCTCCTGCTTTTACACCTTCCACAAAGTCTTCCCTCAAGTCATCCGGTATCTGATTCCATGCCTTGTCCGACATAAACACGCCCATATAACCAAAAACATGATTGGTCCATGTTACGTTTTTGGTTATCTCATAGTAGCGATTGGCAATCAGATTGGCGATGGCGTTCTCTGCCGCGTCAATGGTGCCCTGCTGTAAACCGGTAAAAACATCTCCGGATGCCATTGGTGTGGCAATTGCCCCCATGGCATTAAACGCCGCAATATGTAAATCATTCTCCATGGTGCGTATTTTAAGATTTTTCATATCTTCCAGGGATGTGACCGGACGGGTGGAGAAGATATTGCGGAAACCTACATCCATCCAACCCACTGTATGTATTTTCTGTTCTTCTGTTTTTTCAGCAATCAGTGTTCCGACTGTTCCATCAATGACACGATGGGCTTCATCTGCTGTCTCAAATAGAAATGGCTGGTCAAGCACCGCCATTTCAGGAATGAAAGAGGTGAGTACTGCGTTGGAGGCCGTAAACATGTCAATGGTACCCATTTGCGCACCCTCGTACATGTCTCTTTCATTACCCAGCTGCCCGCCTGCAAATACCTGTATGGTTATTCTTCCGCCGGTAGCCTTATTCACTTCTTCCGCAATGGCCAGGGCTCCCTTATGGAAATTGCTTCCATCCGGGTCCACCATTCCCAGTTTAAACGTAATGGCGTCTTTCTCAGGCTTTGCCTCCGGGACCGAATCTGCTTCTGTTTTCACATCTGAAACTCCTGCTGAAGTGGTTTCCGCATTCTTACCCTGCCCGCAGGCTGCCAGCATTCCGGCTGTTAATACTGTTGTCAACAATACTGCAATCTTCTTCATAATCAAATTCTCCTTCTGCTTTATCCTGTTTTATTTGTCCTGCTTTTTTTCGGGTGACACAGCCTTTCCCTGCTTCATCATCTCCTGAATCTGTGAATCTGAATATCCTGCCTCCTTTAGCAGCTCTATCGTGTTCTCACCAAGCTCCGGCGGCAGCCGTCTTAAAGGCACTGGTTGCCCATCATAGCGGTTGGCATGTCCGAGAACTTTCACCTCGCCTGCTACCGGATGATTCATGGTCATAAAACACTGGTTATAAACAACCTGCTCATCCTTTACAACGTCCTCATATTCATTAACCGGCGCATACCATATTCCTAACTCCTCAAATATTAACTCCCACTCATTTGTAGTTCTCTTTAACAATTCCCGGCATACCACCTTGTCAAATTCAATGCGGTTATCCATCTGATCCTTTGCCGAAAAACCTTCCAGCGCGCCTGGTGTAAATGCCTGTTCCAAATTCTCAAAGGAGGTAAGGGAGAGTGTAATGTATTTATCTGCTGTCTTATAGATTCCATAGGGTGACTGATGAATCCTGGTCGATAAACCGGTATCTGCTCTCGGTGTAAGCGTCCCACCATTCAGATAATATCCAATAGGTTCAATCTGAAGATCCAGCGCTGACCCCAGCAGGCTTGCCTCAATGCGGTGTCCTTTCCCGGTTTTATCACGGTCATACACGGCAGCGGTAATGCCCAGGGCTGCCAATATAGCCCCGTGTTGATCCACCAGCGCTGTCCCTGTAGGCATGGGAGGATGATCTCCCGGTCCTGCCAATGCCGCCAATCCGCTCATTCCCTGTATGAGAAGATCCTGCCCCGGCTTTCTCACCTTGGGTCCACTGGAACCATAACCCGTACAGGAGCAATAGATGACTCCAGGGTTTAATTTTTTCAATTCTTCATATCCCAAACCCAGTTTATCCATAACTCCAGGCCGGAAGTTTTCCAAAATCACATCATACCCCTTATCACGGACCAGCCTGTAGATGGTCTCCCGTCCCTCGTCAGACTTTAAATCCAAAGCAACCCCTCTTTGATTGCGGTTCGCCATGAGGTAGAAAACGCTGACCCCATTTTTGTACGTATTGCAACCGGACCAGCCCCTCTCATAAGCACCCCTGCAAGACTCTACCTTTACCACATCGGCTCCCAAATCCGCCAATGCCTGTGCTGCTGACGGCCCCTGCAGATAATGGGTAAAACTAAGAACCTTTACTCCTTCTAACATTCTGAACATTCCCCTCCTTTTAATATTTTTACAGATTATAAACGTTTATAATTTCTTTCTTAAAAAAATCCGAAGAATAAACACTACGCTTCGAATCAAACATTTAAAATTATAAACGTTTATAATTTTATATTTTTAAAATAACACACATAGATTGTGTTGTCAATAGTTCTTTGTCAGATTTTTTATTTTTATAATATTTGGTTATCTGTTTTTGTCTAAGTTTCACAAACAGGTATCCCCTCTTATATCGCATACTGACTGCCGAACAACAAGCTCTCCTCTTAGACGGGCGGGAGGAGCAGGGCTGTTGCCAGCTATACATTCAAGGAGATAATCCACACCTCCCTTAGCCATCACATCCTCCGGCTGACGAAAACTGGTGAGAGGCGGCATCATAAGTGAGGCCATTGAAATATCATCATAGCCGGTAACCGAAAAATCTCCGGGGATCGAAAGTCCGCAATCACTAGCCGCACTATATGCGCCAAAACACAGCATATCATTGGCTGCTATTAAAGCAGTGGGTCTGTCCCTGCCTTCAAGCACCTTCCGTATCCTCATATAGGAATCCTGTATGTCCTTTATATCAAAAATAAACTGCTTGGCGCATTGTTCCAATCCATGTTCTCTCAATGCCTCCATGGTACCCTCAAACCTCTCCTGATAAATCTGATTCTCAAAGCCCAGGTAAGCAGCGCAGATATTTTTATGGCCCTTTCCGATTACATATTTCGTCACTGTATATGCTCCATAAAAATTATCACTGGGAATACAATTTGCAATTCCTTTAAAGCTTCTATTCAGGAATACATACGGAATACCGGCATTATCAAACCCACGAAAATGCTCTATATGCCTTGAACAGGGCAATATAATCACACCATCCACATTCCGCTTTTTAAGGGTATCAACCAGACGCTTCTCCTTATTTAAATCTTCATTGGAATTACAGAGCAAAATCATATATCCCTTTTTTTCTGCATATTCCTCAATGCTCTTAGCTACCTTTGGATAATATGGGTTGGTAATATCCGGTACAATTAACCCCAATGTATCTGTACTTCCTATCTTAAGGCTTCTGGCCGAATAATTTGGCTTATAATCCAGCTCCCTGACCGCGGACAATACCTTTTCCATGGTCTTCGGTGTGATATTTTCTTTATTTGCAAGGGCACGGGACACCGTACAGATAGATACCCCAGCCAGTTTTGCAACATCCTTAATCGTTGCCATCTTCCATCCCCCAAATTGTAAACGTTTATAATTAAACACTACCATTTGTTTCTTAAACTGTCAAGAATTTCCCTGCTGTGGGGGGGATATTTTATATTGAACTATTTTATTGTTCAAAAAGGCCGTCCCGAAATTGCCAAAATCTCAAACCGGCATTTTCAGGACAGCCTGTTATAAAATTATATGTATCACGCCTCTACACGGCCCCAAACTTCTCCTGAGCATCCAGCACATACTGCACATAGAAGGCAGCTCCGTTCACCAGAGCATCCTCATCCAGATCAAAGCGTTCATTATGAAGGGAATAGCAGCAATCCTTTGACTCGTTGCGGCATCCTACAAAAGCGTAAACCCCTGGAAATTTTTCCAGAAAGTAGGAAAAATCCTCACCGCCCGGCGTGCCTGCATATTTTACCAGTCCCTTGTCGCCCAGGATTTTCCTGACGGACTCCGCCGCAATCCCGCTGCAGTACTCGTCATTGATCGTTGCCGGGATATCAGAATAATAGTCAAACTCATATTCAGCCCTGTAAGCTTCACAGGTGCGCTTTATGATACGCTCAATCATACCCGGCAGTTCCTTCTGGAGCTTGGGATTGAAGGTGCGCACCGTACCGCTGAGCTCAGCTGTCTCGGCAAAAACATTGGCCATGGTACCGGAATGAAAGGTACAGATACTGACCACCACCGTATCCATGGGGCTGGTCTCCCGGCTGGCAATACTCTGAAGGGCATCCACTACCTTTGCCCCCACATAAATGGGATCCACCGCGTACTGGGGCATGGCGCCGTGTCCGCTTTTCCCGATAATCTTAATATTCATGAAGGAAGCCGATGTATAGCGGGGACCTGGATCCACGGAGATGGTGCCGCTCTCCAGGTATGGGAATATGTGCATGCCCGCCACCGTATCCAGCTTTCCCACCTTTCCGGACTCCAGCACCTTTACCGCGCCGTTGGTCAGTTCCTCCGCCGGCTGGAAGATAAGTTTTACCGTGCACTTAAGCTCATCCTGATGTTCTGCCAGAACCCTGGCCGCTGTCAGAAGCATGCTGATATGTGCGTCATGTCCGCAGGCGTGCATGACGCCCTGGTTCTGGGAACAGTAGGGAAGATTCTTAACCTCCCGGATGGGAAGCGCGTCGATATCGCAGCGCAGGCCAATCACCGGCTGGTCCTCTTTTCCTTTCAGGGTGGCAATGGTGCCGGTTCCCGCCACCTCCTCATAAGGAATCCCCATCCCGGCAAGTTCATCCCGGATCCGTCCTGCTGTCTCCACCTCCTTCCAGCTCAGCTCCGGATGCTTATGGAATTCCCGCCGCATACTGACGGCATAATCATGATATTTCCCAACTTCTTCTATTACGTTCACAGTCAAAATCCTTTCTTACTAAATTTCTTCTTACAGGATTGCCCTTTTTTATATACCTTTTTATATCCCCTTTTATATACCCTTTTATATGCCCTTTTATATGCCTTATTTATACCTTTTTATTTTACCTGCTTCACAGGTACGCCGGTTAAAATGGACCATAACCAATCTGAACAGCCACAAACAAAAAGATTAACTGCAGAATCAGGAAAAGTCCATGTAAAGGCAGAATAAACTTATACCAGCTCTTTAACGGTACCTTGCCAAGCGACAGGTAGATAAGCAGCGTCCCATTGGTAAACCAGAAGGTATTGGATATACCGTCGCCAAACTGGAACGCCAGTACGGCTGTCTGCCTTGTAATATGCAGCATATCAGCCAATGGAACCATAATTGGCATGACCGCGGTGGCCTGTCCTGAGCCTGATGGAATCAGGGCATTGACAAAGAAATTTACAATGAACATGCCCACCGTGCTCACATAAGCGGAGGCGCTGCGCATCAGATTGGAAAGCCCGTGTACCAGAGGGTCCACCAGACCGCCGTTTGTCATGGTCCACTGGACCGCTCTGGCCACACCAATGATCAGGGCGCCGCTGAAGGCTCCTCTTGCGCCGTCAAGTACCATATTAATGCCATCGTCCAGATTCACCCGGTTGATTGCAGCAGACACAATACCGCCAATCATGAAGGTGGCTGCCATTTCCGTATATGACCAGCTCAGATTCAGGATACCGTAAATCGTTACAAGGATGGAGATGGTCAGGGAAATAACTGAAACCTTTTTGGGAAGGTCAAACTTAAGGCCCGGATCAACCGGAATGCGCAGGGAGGACGTGTCCACATCCTTCACAAGGCTCTTGGACGGATCTGCCTTCACCTTTTTTGCATACCGCATAACCCATACCAAGCTAAGTATCCACACGCAGACCAGTGCCGCAATCCTCAGCTCCCATCCGGAGAACATGGGCAGCTCGGCAATGGTATGGGAAATTCCTACTGTGTACACATTAAAAGGCGCAACCGCAAAGCTGATCAGACAGGCAAATCCGGATATGGCCATTCCGACCAGTGAGTCATACCCAAGGGAGAGGGCCAGGGATACGATAATGGGTACAAAGGGAATGATGTGCTCACTCCATCCCAGGATACCTCCGAAAATGAAAAACACAATCATTACAATTGCTATGATTACCTGGCTGCTCATCCTCTCGGAAGCCTTTAAAACACTGTTGATTGCAGCGCCTACCGTATTGGTCCTTTTGTAAATCTCCACAATACCGCCAATCAGCATGACACAGAACATCATATTGGCCGAGGCTGTCAGGCCTTCCGGAATGGACCGGAATATGTTAAAAAACGATACGGGCGTGCGCTCCGTGGCATGATAGCTGTCTGCCAGGACCCGTGTGACCCCGTCCACGGTTTCACGGTCATAGGCTCCCGGTATCACAAAATAAGATACGATTGCGCAGGCAAGTACCATCAGTACAAGCGGCACAAACGGATTCAAAGGCTTGTTTGCTTTTTGCTTATCTTTCGTCATTGTTTTCCCCTTTCCCTGGCAGGAATTTAAAAATAGCGTATGATATTCTCCACCAGTTCCAACATTTTCTTTACGTCCTCAATTACAACATACTCTCTTGCACTGTGTGAATGATAGATATTAAAGCCAATGGGCACGGTCCTGATTCCCAGCTGGTTTGTGCAGGTGGCGTCCAGGACTCCAAATGACCTGGCCGGTATCATGGAAAGCCCGGACCTGCTGTAGATGGAAGCCAATCGTTCCAGCATATCTGTATTTTCACTGAAATCTGTTTCCGGAACATCCTCCTCTTCCCTGATATTGCATTTGCACCCCATGCGCTCAGCCGTCTCCTCCGCCTTACGGCGGATCCTATCCCGGATCTCCTGCTTGATATCATTGCCAAAGCAGCGGATTTCCACATCAAACCGGGCGTATTTGGGCACTGCATTGGACGGCGAGAGGGATACCAGATCAAATACATTGATGCTCAGGTTATCGTTCAGCCTGCCAACAGGTATCTGGTGAATGATTTCCACTGCTGTCAGCAGGGCATTGACCCCCGGCTCCTCATTGCGGATAACATGGGCGGCGCGCCCAATCAGTTCCACATTCATATAAAGCCTGGCAGGTGTGCGTGTCAATACCTCCCCTGTCACGTAGTGGTCGATGACAATTGCCTCCTCGCTCTCTATCCTGGAATAGTCCGCATATTTTGCTCCGTGGAGCCCCAGCTCCTGGCACACGGTAAACAAAAGCTCTATGGGCCGGTTTATTTCTCCCTCCTGCATAAGCCGCTCCACGGCCTCCATGACCACCGCGATGGCCAGCTTGCCGTCAGCCCCCAGTACGCTGCTGCCTTTACTCCTGATGCACCCGCCTTCCACACAGACCTCCACTTGATTGCTGGGCGCAGCCGTATCCAGATGGAATACGAACAGAAAAGGGGTTTTACCGGACCTGCCCGGAATTCTGGCCAGGATATTCCAGCCGTCGGTCACCACCTCATTGCCCAGCTCCTGGCGCTCAAACGGAATCCCCATTCCGGCAAGCTCCTGCTCCATATATTCACAAAATGCCTTTTCATTATGGGATTCGCTTGCGCACTCCGCATAACGTATAAACCGCGAAACTGTCCTGTCTACGTTTCTCCCTCCTTCCATTCCTTACCCTGCAGGCTGTATTTTCCTCGCAGGCTGCATTTTCCCCACAGGCTGCTTGTTACAAGTGATACCATTTTATCATTTAGGTATGTGAAAAACTATTGTTTAAACCATGTAAGTTTTATTCCGTTTTTTGTTTAAATGCACAAATTTCCATGTATATATTGCGTATTTTACAGGATTTATTATAATAAATGAAAAAGAGGACAACAAACAACGTGCCCGCACGGCCTGCAAGGAGGTAACCTGTGATTGATAATAAGATTATGTATGAAATTATAGAAAAACTGCACGAAAGCTTTTCTGCTTCCATCAGTATCTGCGATGTAAGCGGGCGCGTCATTGTGTCCACGGATTCTTCCTGCATGGGCGAGATGAATCTGCTTGCCATAGAGGCCCTTAATATAAATTCCAAGGTAACCGTGTCCATGGACAGCAAGATTCAAAAGGCAGGCGCGGCCATGCCTCTGCGTTTTCAGAAAAGCCGGATGGGCGCCGTGGTTCTCCAGGGCGCAGGTTCCTCCAGCTCCCAGCTGGCTGAACTGCTGAGCAAGACCATTGAACTATTGTATGAAGAACTTATCCTTTCCAAGAAAAAACAAAACCGGACCCAGGAGCGGGACCAGTTTCTCTATGAATGGCTGCACCTGCAGTCCGATTATACGGAAAATTTTATAAAGCGAGGGGAGCATCTGGGTATTGATATCACAGGAAACCACACCATAATCCTGATGGAGCGCAAACAGGACGACCTCTTTACGTCCACCTCCATCATTCAGAACCTTTTAGACGATCGTGATATCCTGCTTCCCCTCTCCCAGGACCAGAACCTGATTATCCTGAAGGAGAATGAGCATTTTGAAAAAAAATATAACCGTGTAATTGCCGCCGGACATAACTGCCATACCGGCATCTGTTCCGGCAGCGCCCACCTTCACACAGCGTATCAGGCTGCCCTTGAAAGCCTTAAGCTGGGTAAAATACTGTTTCCAGACGAGCATCTCCACTGCTTTGAGAAGATGAAGCTGGCAATTGCGCTGTCTAAAACCCCCATTCCCGGACTGGAGGACTCCTTTTCCCTTCTTGTCGCAAAGGGCAGAAACGCCCAGCTGGCCGATACGGCCATAACCTATATACGGCTGAACGGCGATATTCAGAAAATCTGCGACAAACTCCATATCCACCGCAACAGCATCCCCTACCGCATCCGCCGCATCCATGAAATCTGCGGCCGTAACCTGATGGATTACTATGACATGCTCTGTCTTTATGCGTCGTTCATACGGTATGCCGGGAAGGAAGCGGATATACAGTAGCGGGAAGGGCAAAGGCAGGTACTGGTCAGGCACTGGGCAGGCACTATGGCAAGTGCTATGGCAAATGCTATGGCAGCTCCTCCAGCATGTCTTTTACGCATTCAATAAATTTTTTCATGGCAGGTGACGCCTCCTTCCATGACGGAACTCCGATTCCAAGAGAGACAAACTGGGGAGGGTCAAAGGGCAGGGTGACCACATCTCCGGACCAGCTGAGGGTAATGAGCCTGTTGTTCAGGCTCATGCCCAGTCCGGCCTCCACCATACAGTAGGTGGTATATGCATCTGCTGTAGAAAAGCGTATGTCCGGCGTCAGATGTCTGGACCCAAGAAGGCGGTCGATTTCCGTATCCTGGTTAGGCATGGTTATGATAAACGGTTCGTTTTCCAGGGCGCACAGCGGAAATGATGCCCCCCCCCTGCCCCGGGGTGATTCTTCGGAAGCCAGGCCAGCAGCTCGTCCTGGCGAATGGGAATCCAGTCGCAGATTGTCCCGGCGGCAGGCTCAGCAAAAAAGCAGCAGTCAACGGACATCTCGTTCAGCCACCGTGTCATCTCACGGTTTCCACCCTCCTTCATGTTAATCCTGACATTGGGATACAACTGCCGGAACCGCTTCAATATGGGCGGCAGCCACATGGCTGAAACGCTGTAGTAGCTTCCAATGGTCAGGGCGCCGCTTAAAATGCCGCGGATATCCGCCCCTATCTCCAGGGCATGGTTATGGGCACGGACAATCTCCCGGAAAGCCGGAATCATCGCCTTACCGTTTTCCGTGGGAGACACGCCTTTTTTTGTTCTTATAAAAAGCGGGAACCCGACCTCCTCCTCCAGGGCGTTAATCATCCGTGTGATTCCGGACTGTGTATATCCCAGGAAAACACCGGCTGCAGTCAGACTTCCATGGTCAATGGCCGCCAGAAAGGCTTCGCATTTCGTAACATCCATATCTTTCTCCATCCATGATTATTTGTCATGGTTAATATGATAAATCAGGTTTTGTGTCATACATGAAATCATTGTACAATAGTGCCAATGACATGTCAAACACAATAAAAACATATTACGTTCGGTGTGGGAAAGGATGACTCTTTGAGAGAGTTCTCTCCCGGAAAGTGCCATTATCTTCACACACCGGAGATAAGAAAAGAGGATAACGAAATGGAACTTTGTATGCACAGCAGGCCTTCTTTTGCTTCCGATTATATGGAAGGCGCCCATCCGGCTATTCTGGCCCGCCTTATGGAGACAAACATGCTTAAGACCCAGGGATATGGAAGCGACCCCTTTTCCCAATCAGCCCGTGAAAAAATCCGCGCAGCCTGCGGCTGTCCGGATGCCGAAATACATTTTCTCGTAGGAGGCACACAGACCAACGCCACTGTCATACGCGGACTCCTTCACTCCTATGAAGGTGTAATTGCAGCCGGGTCCGGACACATCAGCGTCCATGAGGCCGGCGCAATTGAGCTGGGAGGACATAAGGTGCTGACTCTGCCCCATGTGTCAGGAAAACTCAGGGCAGCGGATATCGAAGGCCTGATTGCGGATTACAGAAAAGACGCAAACAGCGGACATATGGTCATGCCCGGCATGGTTTACATCTCACAGCCAACGGAATACGGTACGCTGTATTCGCTCAGTGAACTCCGGGAGATCAGCAGCGTGTGCCGCAAAAACGGTCTTCCGCTGTTCCTGGACGGCGCGCGGCTGGCCTATGCTCTATCCTGCCCCTGTAATGAGGTATCCCTCAAGGATATAGCCAGGCTCTGCGATGTGTTCTATATCGGCGGAACCAAATGCGGGGCCTTGTTTGGAGAAGCGGTTGTGATAACGCAGCAGAACCTGATCCCCCATTTCTTCACCGTCATTAAGCAGAACGGCGCCCTTCTCGCCAAAGGCAGAATGCTGGGCATACAGTTTGACACCCTTTTTGAAGATGACCTTTACATGAAAATCGGCGCTTCCGCTATAGCGGCCGCCGACCAAATCAGGGATACCCTGACAAAATGCGGATACCGCCTGTTCCTCGATTCACCCACAAATCAGGTATTCATTGTAATGGAAAATGAAGCCGCCGCCCAACTGGCCCGGAAAGCAGAGATTACCTTATGGGAGAAATATGATGACACTCACACCATGGTGCGTTTCGTAACGGATTGGGCAACCCAGCAAAGGGATGTGGACATGCTGGTTGAGATACTGGAACAGGAATGTAATCCCACGCTGGCCTGTGTTTCATAGAGGGCGCTGCACCACAGGCAGGTCTAAGTTTTCTTTGAGAATAAAAACGCGCTCCCAGGGCGGGAATATTCGGAAGATTCCCTCCCTCCCCTCCTTGCCTTTTCATTGGAGAATTTCACATTTTTGTCATCTGCCCCCTCTCAATTCATTTCTCATTCCATTGACCGGCTCAATAAATTGCTCCATAATGATTTCTCAGCATTCCTGAACATGTTCCCCTCTCAGATACCATGCTGTCTTAGCGCTTTCCTCCAGTTCCTCCAAGCCGAAACCATAAATACCGTTTTAATTGCAAATACCAGAATCTTGTCCTATAATTGTCATATAATACGGGGTAAAAACCAGGAAGTAATCTGTCTTTGTGTTTATAATAGAGTTTCTATGGGGTTATCGCATCTGGATCAGGCGGTAAAGGTTTCAAGCTTTTGAACACTGTGCGTCATTCACACCGATTGCCCAACCATATATTAAACTTTTAGTATTATTAGGAGAGACGAAAATGGGCTTGATATACGATGGCTTGATGTATGAAAGAATATATGAAATATTAAAGGACCGGATTGAATCCGGAGTGTTACCCGCTGGCACAAAACTTCCGTCACGGGATAATTTATGCAGGGAATTTGGAACATCGGCTAAAACCATCCGCCGCGTGTTATCCATGCTGAAGGAAAATGGATTGATTGAGACACACCAAAGAAAGCGTCCCGTTGTAAGTTTCCATCAGCAAACCAGGCGTCCAATGATAAATCTTGCATTGAAGAGAGTAGATACCTCAATTACCGATGAGGTTCTAAAAACAGGAGTTTTATTGGGGTATCCATTGATTGAAAATGGAATTGCTCTCTGCAGACAAGAAGACTTTATAATTCCCCGGAAAATCGTGGAAAATATGGATATTAATAACTCTGCAGAGTTCTGGCGGTTAGCCAAACAGTTTCAGAGGTTTTTTATCAGACGAAATGAAAATGATTTAAGCCTGCGTGTAATGGATAGTCTGGGGCTTGCGGAGTTAAGACCTCTGCAAGACAATTTAGAAATCAGGACCAGGTTTTATGAACAAATGCAGGAGCTGATGAGGGTTATTGAAAACAGAGGGGATACTGATAGTGTCCATTTCGATGACCTGTCCGGAATGTACGGGCTCACATATGGAAGCGAACCTGCCTTCGATGTTCCTGTGGACTCCGCGGCTGTACTTGGCAGAAAGCAGCTGGAAAAGCTCTTACTAAGAGAAGAAGTAAGATATTCAGCTGTTTATATGGATCTTTTGGGTCTTATCACCATGGGACGTTACCAGCCAGGAGACAAGCTCCCAACTCATAATGAATTGCAGAAACTTTATAATGTGAGTGTGGATACTACTCTTAAAGCAATACAGATTTTGCAGGAGTGGGGTGTTGTAAAAGCAGTCCGTAGTAAAGGGATCTTCGTAATGATGGATATACAGGCCCTAAAGAAAATCGAAATACCTCCCCACTTAATCGCATGTCATGTCCGCCGTTATCTGGATACTTTGGATTTGCTGGCCTTGACGATTGAGGGTGTTTCCGCCTATGCTGCCGAACATATCTCACAGAAAGAAATTGAGGAGGCAATGAGTGAAATTAAGCGCTGCTGGAATGAAGACCACCGATATATGCTTACCCCTTCATTCCTTCTGAATCTTATAGTTAAGCATACCGGGGATGGTTCACTCAATGCTATCTATATACTTTTACGGCAAAATCTGGGGATAGGCAGAAGTATTCCTGCCTTGCGCGAAATAGAAAAAACTGCTGAAGACTATGAACTGTATGAGCAATGTGTCACTGCACTGAATCAGCTTTACGCAGGAAGGCAGGAAGATTTCTCAAACGGGACCGCTAAAGCATTTCGGTATATCTACGATTATGTAACTGAAAAATGTAAGAACTTAGGCTACTATGATTCTGCGATGGCTGTCTATGATGGTAGCGCGTTGTGGAAATAACAGCCATCCCACGCGATTTTTAAACTGGAACTGTCCATGGCGGAAGCAGCTCCCTTTTCATCTGAAGCAGCTGCCGCCATTATATCCTATCTTTATCATCTATATAGTCAATTCCGTGAATTTCCGGCTCTGTAAATTCATACTCCATTACTCGTAATAATCCCTGTAATATTCTGCACTGCTGTGCGGAAGATATGATGGAACCTTTTATTGATGATAATTGTTTCTGGAATGGAACTGTCATCCTCCAATAGCAAGTAAAATATTGCATCTCAAAGACTAAAAAAACGAAGGTATTGTTGATATTTAAAGACTGCGGTGATATAATTATTGAATATATGGTTAAGGTACCAAGATTCTTATGTCAGCTAAAAGTACCCGGCAGTATAGTATTCTTTTCCTTACCTTCATCTGAAGCGTAAGGTATATTTTTGTTTACCTGAAAACTGGCTGCATGGACATGGTTATTAGCATTTTTTTACGGTAAGAAACCTCATATATCTGTTTGAGTATGCATTTACAACCTGTGGAGCAAAGTGAATCAGCGGACTGACAATATTCAATTAAAATGATAGTAAGAATAAATGATACGATTGTAAAGGGGGATATCAATGCAATGGATAAGATGAACCATGGTGCTGTAAAATGCCAGCTAAAATATTGTGTTGGAATAGGGGCTTCTGCCGGAGGTGTGGAGGCTTTACAGGAGCTTTTCCGGAATATGCCGCTGGATACAGGTGCCTCTTTCATCGTTGTACAGCACTTGTCTCCTGATTCCGTGAGTATGATGGATAAAATTCTACAGAAATCAGTTAAAATGCCGGTACGTCTGGCAGAAGAGAACATGGAGCTCCGGCCTAATGAGGTCTATTTAAACATTCCTGGCATGATACTGGAGGTAGAGAGCGGACACCTCCATCTCAGTCCGGTACATGACCGTGTACAGCGCTATGCGCCCATCAATCAAATGCTTAATTCCCTTGCTTCGGATAAAAACATACACACCATTGCCGTGATTCTCTCAGGCAGCGGATCGGACGGTACCATTGGTATCGGCTCTGTCAAGGAAAACGGCGGTACTATTATTGTACAGAAACCCCTGGAGGCACAGTACGCTTCGATGCCGCAGAGCGCCATTGCCACGGGCCTGGTAGATCTGACAGAAAATGTATCCAAAATCGGACTGGCAATACGGGACTATTTAAAAAATCCCAATAACCAATACCTTCACTATGATGACGGGGTTGAGAATCAGGAACTGGCAGGATATTACAATCAAATCATTGATGCCATATCAAAGTATTCTGATATTGATTTTTCCGCCTATAAATCCAATACAATTTACCGACGGATTGAACGCCGCATTGCAATCAATAAATATACCTGTATTGAAGATTACATGGACCATCTGCTTGCATCAGAGGAGGAAAAGGGGCTTTTGTGCAGTGATCTTCTGATTGGAGTGACTTCTTTCTTTCGGGATGAAGCCGCTTTTAAAAGTCTAGGCGAGCATGTACTGGCCCCGCTGCTTCGGGAAAAAAAATCAATCCGTATATGGAGTATTGCCTGTTCCACTGGTGAGGAAGCGTATTCCATTGCAATTTTACTCTGCGAATATATGGAGCGGCTGAATTACAATGCGGATGTTAAAATTTTTGCCTCCGATACAGACCCGGATGCCATTGCTGCGGCTCAAAGAGGCTTCTATACCGAAGGCAGCCTGGCCAGCATTAATGAACTCATGATAGAAAAATATTTTGATAAGAAAGAGGATGGCTACATCATCAAGGATATGATCCGTAAGATGATTGTTTTTGCCAAACACAATATATTTAGAGATGCCCCTTTTTCCAAACTTGATTTAATTGTATGCAGGAATATGTTCATCTACGTAAAACCAGAAGTTCAGCAGCGTACCATTGGAAATTTTCACCATCTTCTCAATGACGATGGGTGCCTGTTCCTGGGCAACAGCGAATCACTGGGCGATTTGGAAGGAGCGTTTGATGTCCTGGACAGGAAATGGAAAATATTCCGCAAAAATAAAGAGTTCCATACAGAAAATAATGGTTTTTATCTATGGGATAACCTGTCTCACCCTCAGAAGGCAATGCAAGAACCTGCTGGAAATCTGCGCCCAAAAGTCCGGCCTACAAATATCTTCGAACGGCTTTTTTTTGATTTTGCAGGACCGTCAGTCCTGGTGGACGGTTACGGAAAAATTGTACAAATTATTAAAAGCGGAGGCCGGTATCTTCGCTTGCAGGACGGACAGTTTGATAATTCCATCAGTTCGTGTTTTGCCCCCAGCCTGACGATTCTTCTGAACCATATTATGGAGCAAATGAAGGAAAGCAGCTGTTCATGTGTTGAAAAAAATGTGACAGGAGTGGCGGACTATCCGGATGAAAGCCTGAATATTAAGGTCAATTATTTTAACCTGGATAATGACGAATATTTTTTGTTCCAGATAGGAATTGGCCGGACAGCCATGCCGGACTCAGCCGATAAAAGCCTGGATATCAGCGAATTAACAAACAGCAGGATTGCCCAGCTTGAATATGAGCTGGGGGAAAGCAACTGGAGACTGTCTCTGGCCATGGAGGAGTCAGAATCCCGCAACGAGGAGTTACAGGCAACAAATGAGGAACTGATGGCATCCAATGAAGAGCTGCAAAGCACCAATGAAGAGATGCAGTCAATCAATGAAGAACTCTACACAATCAACGCGGAGCACCAGAGTAAAATTACAGAGCTGACTACGGCATACTCAGACTTTGACAATCTGTTGGTAAATGCAGAGGTTGGCGCACTTTATGTGGACCGGGATATGAAAATCCGTAAGATTACCCCCATCATGCTGCAAAACACCAATCTCCTGAACTCAGATTTAGGGCGCCCGGTGTATCATATCAATTTCATTGATTCCTATGAGAGCTTTAATTCAGATATTAAAAAAGTGGCTGAAACAGGGACAATTATAGAACGGGAAGTGACGGATGCCCGCAACTCCATATGGTTAGTCCGAATCCGCCCTTATTATGAAAAGCCGGAGCAGGTCGGCGGACTGCTGGTGACTATGTTTGACATCACCAGGCGCCTGGAGGCAGCGAAGTTTGAGTTAAAGCGCCTGACGGACAGTGTGCCGGGCGGTGTAGTGCGGATGCATTATGACGGAGAACTGATCATTGATTATGCCAATGACAGCTTTTATGCCATGACCGGCTGCAGTCCTGAGGATGTAAGGTATAGATTTCACAACCGTCTCAGCAAAATGATACTTTCTGAAGACTGGACACAGATGGAACAGCAGATTGAGTCGGCGGCAGCTGGAAATGGTATTTTAAAATACGAGTACCGCGGAGGCAGAGATGCTCTGTCTGCCAGGTGGTATTCCATCCAAGCCACAGTGTTTCAGGTAAACGGCCTGACTGAACTCCAGGGCATCATCATGGATATCTCCAAATTGAAAGACTATGAGCAGCGTCTGCAAAGAGAACGGGATTATTATAACACCCTCTATCAGAACATGCTCTGCGGGATTGCGCAGTATGCATACGACGAAGATGCAATGGACTTTATTGGTATCAATCCTGAATCGCTCCGCATACTGGGCTATTCATCCCTGGAAGAATTTAAGGGCCAGGGCGGGCCTACGATGCTGGACATAACATATAAAGAGGATAGGGAAAGAATTGTGGGAATGCTGCAAACCCTAAAAAAGGAGGGTGACTGCGTCAGCTTTGACCACCGCATCGTCCGTAGTGATGGGGAAATCCGCTGGGTAACCGGTGCCTCCAAGCTTATTACATCCCCAGAAGGAAAGCTGCTGATACAAAGTACTTTTATTGACACAACTGAGGAAAAAAGGACGCTTGAACAGCTTAAGGAGGAAAGGGACCGTTATGATCTGCTTTACGAAACCTCATACAATATGGCCGTGTGCGGCGTCATCCAGGCAGATGTCAAACATAACAAAATAATTGCGGTCAACAAAGAGGCCTTGCAGCTTCTCGGTACAGACGCGGCAGGCCTTGAAACGCAGTTATTTAGCCGGGAAGCCGAAAAAGGTGTTCCGAATTTAAGCAGTATCGGTGAAATGATGCAAGCCGCAGCGGAAAATGAACACAAGCGCTTTTCGCATATTCTCAATTTTAAAGACAGATATATGTCCATTGAAGGCGCTGTGGATTACATCATGGAAGACAAAAGCGTCAGGGTGGTTCAGTTTACATTTTTAGACAATACGGAACGGGAGCTTCTGCGTCAGGCAGAGACGAAGCTGGAGATTGCCACGAAATCCAGCAAAGCCAAATCCTATTTTCTCTCCAAAATGAGCCATGAAATCCGTACACCCCTCAATGGAATAGTGGGTATGATTGACAGTGCGATGCTCTACCGCCATGATAAAGAAAAACTGCTGGACAGCCTGAACAAACTGAAACGCTCCTCTCTCCATCTGCAGCAGCTGGTCAGTGAAGTGCTGGACCTGTCCAAAATTGAAAGCGGGAAAATGGACGTTAATATGGGACCGGTGAATCTGCAGCTTTTGCTGTCCGATGTCATTGAAGAATTTGGTACGATGGCTAAGGAAAGAGGAATCGGCCTAACCCAGACTGGAAAACTGCATCATAAATATGTGAATACCGATAAGGTAAAGCTCCATGAAATACTGGCAAATCTGATTGGAAATGCCCTTAAATTCACCGACAGTTCAGGGGTGGTTCTGCTGAATATAGAGGAAACTGTAATTGCAGAACGGGAATCCCTGTATACGTTCCAAGTACGGGATAATGGGAAAGGAATCAGCAAAGAAGATCAGGAACGGATTTTCGAGGCCTTTGACCAGGGTTCTCATGACCATTTATACGGGAATTCAGGGAGCGGCCTGGGGCTGACCATCTGTAAGAGCCTGGTGGCGATGCTGGGAGGCTCGCTGAAAGTCGATAGTATAGAAAATGCAGGGTCGGAATTCTCATTTACTCTCACAATGGATCTGTTGGACGAAGAAAAAGAGACGGATACTCCGGTAAAATCCTGCTCCTGTTATCAGGGGCATCGTGTTATGGTAGCGGAGGATAATCTTATAAATGGGGAAATCGCAGAAACCTTTCTGCGCTCCTTTGGATTTGAAGTGGATTTGGTGAAGAACGGCCAGGAGGCATTTGATACCTTTGCCGACTCACCGGAGGGAACCTACAGTATCATTTTAATGGATATTCAGATGCCTGTCATGAACGGGTATGATGCTGCCCGTCAGATTCGGTCTTGTGAAAATGGAGACGCAAAATCTATCCCTATTCTGGCAATGAGCGCGAATGCATTTCAGGAAGACGTGGCGTGTTCACTGGACGCCGGTATGAATGAACATCTGTCCAAGCCAATTGATATGGAGACATTATTCAGTGTCATAGGCAAGTATATAAAGTAAAGCTTAATGCCGCAGTGCGCATGCACTTCTCTGCTGTCTCTCAATCATGTACAATGGGAGTATTCCTTAAAACAAGCGGAACATTTGGAATATGGTATAGGCTTGCTTATATTGATAGAGGAGGAGTGCGCATGAAAATCAAACAGGGAAAAGGCAGATACATCGCGCTTGCTCTCGGAAACATTGCTATCGTTGCTTTTATATTGATTCTTTCAATAAGCTATGTACAGGACGTACAGCGTGACAAGGCCGCAACAGCAAAAGAATCTTTTACCGCAGCAATGGAATCCACAGCCCAGCTATCCTATGGTTATATGAGCAGTCTGCAAAATGAGTGTGACAGCTGGGCCTCCTATTTGGAAAATCATGAATATTCGATGGATGAAGCCATTGAATATCTGAAGGAAGTTAATATAAACGATTATGTCACTGTACATATATTGTATTATGATACATTGTCCGGGTTATCCGCAGGCTTAGAACAGAGTGTGAACAAAGTTGACTATTCTCAGCTAACAGATGCATTTTCCTACATCCTCCCTAAAATGGTAAACGGCACAAGGGGGGAAGGAACCATTTACATATCATCGGCATATATCAATCCCATGGACGGGGTCAATAGTGTCAGTTTCTGCAGCCTTCTGACTATCAGGGACGAACATGGCGGCCGTGCAAAGGCCATACTCGTCAAAACAATTCCTGTGGAGATTCTGCATGCCCAATGGATTTTCCCAGGAGCATACCGTGAAGCAGAGGTTTCTCTGCTGGATATCAACGGACAGTATATCATTCAATCCGACTCCATGGGAGGTGATACATTCTGGACCTTCATCAAACAACACAACGACCTGTCTTACGTTGACATAGGTGAATACCAGAGTTCCTTTCAGAAAAAGGACCACTATCTGGTTGAGTTGATGGATCAGGATGGAAAACCGGCCTATTACGTCAGCGCACAGATAGAAAACACGCCAAACTGTACATTTGTGGGCTATATCCAATCCGAGAAACTGTCTGCCATGGGCTATGACTATGACTGGCAGATGTCTTTATATATAGTTATGGGATTTATCTTCCTCCTGCTGCTTGACGGAAGCTATGTCCTGCATATAAACAAACGGCTTAGAAGGAGTATCGAGGAAACCCAAAATGCCAATATGGCAAAGACAAAATTCCTTTCTTCCATGTCGCATGATATCCGGACTCCCATGAATGCCATTATCGGGATGACAGAAATAGCTAAGAAACAGATTCATAATCCTGCACAGGTACAGTACTGTCTGGACAAGATAACCTTGTCCGGAAAACATCTTCTTACTCTGGTCAACGATGTATTGGATATTTCACAGGTTGAATCAGGAAAAATGGCATTACACCCGGTTGTGTTCTCCCTTCCTGAATGCTGCGCAAACCTTATTAATATAATAAAATCGCAAATCCAGGAAAAGGAACTGCAATTTGACGTGCATGTGCGCAATTTAAAATATGAATATCTATATGCAGATGAGCTCCGGATGAACCAGATATTCATTAACCTCCTTACAAATGCCGTAAAATACACAAATCCAGGCGGTAAAATTATCGTGGAATTTGAAGAGGCCCTGCAGCCAGGTGACAAGGGTAACGTGGTTTTAACTTATACCGTGCAGGACACCGGTATCGGTATGTCCAGCGATTTTATGAGGGATATGTACCAGACCTTCACCCGTGCAGTAGATTCCCGTATTGATAAAGTACATGGCTCAGGCCTGGGGCTTGCGATTACCAAGCAGATGGTTGAGCTCATGAATGGCACCATTAATTGTGAGAGTGAGCCTGGAAAAGGTACCAGATTCATAGTCGCCCTGCCGCTTCCAGCCACTGAAATTACAGATGATTTAATGCTTCCGCCTCTTCATCTATTACTGGCGGACAACGATAAAACATCCCTTGATGCAGCAGAAAATATGCTGGTATCCATGGGAGTGGCGGTCGATACGGCAGACAATGGACATACGGCGATCGAAATGGCAGAGGCAAAGCACAATGCTGGTGAAGATTACCCCATTATGATTGTGAGCCTTAAAATGCCGGATATGAATGGAATTGAAATTGCCGGAACGATTCGCGCTAAGGTTGGCGAGGACTCTCCAATCATTCTTATCAGTGCGTATGATTGGGTTGAGATGGAAGATGCTGCCAAGGCAGCCGGAATAAATGGTTTCATTAATAAGCCCATGTTTAAATCAACCATCTATGAAAAGATAAACGAGTACCTGCACTTCACTGAAAAGAATGAAAAAACGGCTGAAAGCAGCGCTGATGAATTACAGGGATTACATCTCCTGGTCGCAGAGGATAATGATCTGAATTGGGAAATTATCCAGGAGCTGCTGAAATATAGAGGCATCACAGCGGTCAGAGCAGTTAATGGACAGGTTTGTATTGACATTTTAAAGCATGCAGAACCAGGTACTTTTGATGCAGTTCTGATGGATATTCAGATGCCCGTCATGAATGGCTATGAAGCTTCTGCAGCTATACGTGCATTTCCGGACATGTATATACGGAATATTCCTATTATTGCCATGACCGCAGATGCCTTCGCTGAAGATATCCGAGCCTGCCTGGATACTGGAATGAATGGCCATATAGCCAAACCGGTTGACATGAAAAAGCTGTTTAAGGAGCTGAGAAACGCAGGACTTACCAATGGGAATGAAAGGAAACGCTGATGATTATGAAAAGGGCATTGACCATTCTGTCAGTATCAATTCTGGCCGCGGCCTGGCTTTGCGGATGCGGAAAAATCAGGAAAACAGAAAGCAGGGACGCAGACGTCTTATACCATGCCTGCTATTCAGAACCATACGTGACGTTAGACCCAAGTGCAGAGCAGTCGAATGGTATCAGGATACTGTATAATGTATATGAAACCCTGACGCATTACGATGATAAGACCGGAGAAGTCATACCTAAACTTGCTGTTGAGTGGTCATCCAATGCCGATGCCACTGAATGGGTTTTCAAACTGCGCAACGATGTCCAATTTCATGATGGAGAAAAAATGAATGCGGAGGCCGTCAAGAAATCCATTGACCGGACCATTGCCCTTAATAAAGGCGCTGCTTATATCTGGGACAGTGTGGATTCCATCGAGGTGACCGGGGAATATGAAGTGACCTTTCATCTCCGCTACGGTGCTTCAATCCCCCTCATTGCGTCAGCAGGCTATGGCGCTTATATTATGAGCCCGAATGCGGCTGATAAGGATACCGAATGGTTTAATGCAGGAAATGACGGAGGAAGCGGACCTTATACCATTGCTACGGTTTCAGCAAGAGCGGTTACCCTCTCCTCCTATGAAGGCTATCGCGGCGGCTGGGAGGATAATCAGTATAAGAACGTCTATATCCAGGAGATTTCCGACTCAGGTACACGGCGCAGACTTCTTGAGGCCGGCGAGGCCCATCTTACTTCTGAATTATCAGCAGAGGATCTTGCAGCATTAAGCGAGAACGATGGAGTCACCATCCTGCCCGCTGATTCGTTCACCAATGTAATCCTGATGCTGAACACAAAAAGCTCCCCCTGTTCTAATGCAGATTTTCGAAAAGCGCTGGCATATGCTTTCCCATATGAAGAAGCGGTTCATGATATTTTACAGGGAAATGCGGCTCAATCCTGCGGTATGATACCGAAAGGCCTTTGGGGCCATCAAGATAATTTAACGCAGTATCACTGCGACCTGAAAAAATCAGCGGAGTACCTTGAAAAATCAGGATTAATGGATGCTACTGTTACGGTTACCTTCATAGTAAATGATGCCGTATATCGTGAGATTCTTCAACTGTATAAAGAAAACCTTGCCCAAATAGGTGTTACCCTGAAACTTCTCAACATGGACTGGGATGCCCAGTTAGCTCTTGCAAAGAGTCCCAATCCGGATGACTGCCAGGATATATTACTAATGAAATGGTGGCCGGATTACGCGGATCCGGCTGGCTGGTTCTCTCCGCTGCTGATGAGCAGCGGGGATTCAGTGGGCTACAACTTCTGTTATCTGGATGATGATATATTTGGTGAAAAGAATCGCGACGCCGTCAGGCTGACAGCGACCAATAAAAACGAGGCGGAAAAACTTTATATTGAGATGCAGGAGGAAATTCTGGACCAATGTTATATGATTTTTGCTTATAACACGCTTCAATACTATGCTGTAAATAATGCAATCCACGGTGTATACGAAAACCCGGCTTATCAGACATGTGTCAGCTATTATGATATTACAAAAGACTGAAAATGATTGGCACTTATGCATATCAGGGTCTCATGGATTTTTACCAGTAGGCGGATATAGCGCTTTATCATTCAAAGTACACTCGTTTTTATCGTTAATTCCCGTATTTTGAAATTTCCTCCATCTGTATGGAATCGTATTCTGCCGCCACTTGTGCGGCACTCTTCCCTCTGCAGAGCTGCTGGCTTAAGTCCCGCACATTTTCCCACACATTGAAATTCAGGCTGAAATCCTGATTAGGAATCTGTCTGCCTTCTGCTATACAGGCAATAAATGAATTTGTCTGAGGTATATCAGGCGCTGTGGCATTTTTTGAAGAGGATATTCTTCCCTGGCTTTTGGCCAGGGAATCAAGTGTTTCAGCCTGCCCCAGCGCTTCTACAATGGCAATAGCCGAGTCTAAATGTTTTGACTTTGGATTGATTGCCATTCTCTGATCAGCCCCCACAACACAGATAGAGCCATTTTTAAGCACAGGTATAGGTGTCATTGCGATTTCAAACGGATAGCCTTCTAACGCTTTTCCGCTGTAGATTGCGCAAATAAAAGCGCAGTTTCCATTGGCAAAAAACGACTTTTCCTCCTCTTTTTTTGGAAGCGTGTCAAGTGCCCGCTCCGGATTCATATATCCTTTATCAATCATCATCTGAAGAAAGTCAAAGCCTTTTTCCATATATTCACTGATTGCCACCGTACCATTTGACAATGCTTCCAGCTTTTGATTACAATCGTCACTCTGGTAAACATCATAAAGGCCGGCGCACATAACCGGAACTGTCAAGGCAAAATCCTTGTTTGCTCCATAGGGAAGAATTCCATTTTCTTTCAGTGTTTCGCATACATCGAGAAATTCATCCAGATTCTCCGGCAGCTTCAAACCATACTGTTTCAGCATATCAACATTCCATATAAAGCCGAAACCAGTATAAGATAATGGAATCGAAAATACCTTTCCGTTATAGGTACTCTGCGACAGCGCATCATGAGACAGGTTACCGGTGAACTCCAGAGAGGACATATCATATATGTAACCTTTCTCATCAAACTCCAGGACATCTTCTGCATGTATCGTGTATAAGTCATCCGCATTTCCTGAAGCCAGGCGCTTCAAAAGAAGCTCCCGGTATGATAATCCCTCCGCTGCATAATAATCCGCAGAGTCGCTGTAAACCGCTATATTCGTATTTCCGTCTTGATTCAGCACTGCTTTGCAGCGCTCCTCTATTGCCTTTGAAACCTCAATATTCTCTGTAAAGGCGGTAACCGGTGTTTCCCGGATGTTATCGTCTACATACAGCTCCGGAACCGACTGCTCTGTATTGCAGCCAGTCCCCAAAATGGCAGCTATCATAAGAGTCCCCAATAATCCCCTTTTTGTCCTAATCTTCTTCATTCTGTCTCCCCCAGTCTTAATTTATAAACTTCCGGACCATACTATATAGCTTATCCAGCTCCACAGGTTTTCCTATATGAGCATCCATACCTGCATCCTTGCACCTGCGTATATCTTCCTTAAATACATCCGCTGTCATGGCGATGATTGGAACTATGGAGGCATCCGGCCGGCCCGAATTACGGATTTTTTTCGTAGCCTGCAGCCCATCCATTTCCGGCATATGTACATCCATCAGTATGATCTGGTAATATCCCTGACTGCTCTTGAGATAGGTGTCTAAGGCTTCTTTGCCATTATGGACACAATCCACTTCAGCCCCGCTGCTGTTCAAAATCTCAAACATGATTTCCAGATTCAGTTCATTGTCATCCGCCACCAGAATCCTGACGCCTTCCAGATTTTCTGTTTCCTGAATCTGCTGTTCTTCGTATTCCTGGTATCCGCCCTGGATGTATTGCTTCATCTGTTCCAAAATGTCAGCTTTAAAAATCGGCTTTGTCAGAAAACCGTTAATCCCTGCCTGAATCGCTTCCTCTTTTACATTTTCCCAATCATACGCGGACAACAGAAGAATCGGCATTCCGCTGCCCAGCCGCGCTCTAATCCGTCTGGCAGTTTCCACCCCATCCATCTCCGGCATCTTCCAGTCCACGATGACGATACAGTAATCATCTTCCATTACATGGGCCTGCCATGCTTTTTCCACTGCCTCCATCCCATTCATAACCCAATCCGCGCGGATACCCGTCTCCTGCAGGATTAAGCTGATGCTTTCACACGCATCCTGATCGTCATCCACAATCAGAACAGAATAGCCGGCCAGATCCGGTAATTCCTGCATCTGCAGTTTTGGCAGTTTAAGTGGAAGTTCCACTGTAAACCGTGAGCCCATGTCTTTCTCACTTTCAACATATATATCACCCTCCATCATGTCCACTATGCTCTTTGTAATAGCAAGTCCTAACCCGGTACCCGTTGCCTGGCTCATCCTGCTGTCCTCCGCCCGCTCAAATGGCGCGAATACGCGCTCCAGAAATTCAGGAGTCATGCCGATTCCATTGTCCTCAACCACAAAGCGCAGCCGTATGGTGTCTGCATCAACATTCGTTTCTGTAATCTGCATACTGATTGTGCCGCCCGCCTGTGTATATTTCATGGCATTTGACAGAAGATTGAGCAGTATTTTCTGCAGGTGGAGCCCATCGCTGATAACCGTGTCATGTTCCAAAATCTGTGATTTCAGTTCAAATGACTGCTTCTTTTTATCCATATCCGGTCTGATGAATGAAATCAGGTTCGCCATCATACTGGGTAAATGCACATTTTCTTCCTTAAGGCTGATTTTCCCGCTCTCGATCCTGGACATATCAAGCACCTCATTAATCAGCTGCAGCAGATGACCGGAAGCCGCTGTAATTTTATTCAGACAGGACTCTACTTTTTCCATATTGTCCAGGCTGTTCAGCGCGACATTGGTCATTCCTATGATACCATTCATTGGAGTTCTGATATCATGCGACATGGAAGAAAAAAATGCGGTCCTGGCCTGGTTGCTGTTCTGCGCCTGCTTGAGGGCATCTGCCAGATGCTCACGCATATTATGTTCTTTGGTTGTCTCCTGAAACACGGCAAGATACTGGCCGTAATCCGCCGGAATCATATGGACTGCAAACCAGCGCTTCACTTCATTGGGGCCATCCCCCACCATGGCTTCCCTGGTCACCTGCTTATTCAATGTTCCGTCCAGGAAACTGTTTCCCGCAGGATCATCCGGCGCCATTCCGCTGGCACTAAATACCAGCTTAGGCCTTTCCTGTACCTGCTTTGCAGTAATTCCAAGAAGCACCGGCAGGTTGTCAGACACAAGCTCCACCTTCTGTGTAGACGGTGTGTAGAGCAGAAACACAAAATCTATATTGGCGGAAAGATTTCGGAACAGCTTTTCCCTGTACTCCCTCTGCCTTGCCTCCTCCCTCATAGACTGTCTTCCAGTTACAAGATTAGCAATCGCAACCGCACCAATCAGAAGAAAAGTAAACATAGTATAAAGCATAATGATGATAGGTGTTGACTCCCGCTGAAGGACTGCCCGTGGAATCATGGTAATCAGATAGCTCCCTTCCGGCGCGTCTAATGGAAGAAAGCCGAGAAGGGATTTCTGGTTCTCGTTTATTACGACAAGGGTACCGCTTATTCCTTCCTGCATCACCTCACAAAGCGTATTCTGTACAGCCCTGCTGTTCCCCTGCATTGCCAGATAGCTGTAAATATCCGGCTGTTCTGCTGTACCTCTGGATTCGATAATGTAATTTCCGTTCTTATCCACCACATAGGCATACCCCTCCCCGTTATTAAAGGTAAATAAGGTTGGAAGATTATAATCATTAATAACCCGGTCCGCATAAATTGCCCCTATCTGTTTTTCATCCTTTCTGACAGGGGACTGGTATGTAATCTGAAGCCGTCCGCTTGCACCATAATAAGGAGCCGACATCCCGTCCTTTCCACTGGAAAGGGCCAGATCGTCAAAGGGCAGATCAGATACATGGACTAAATTCCCATCACTATCTACACCTTCTCCATCCATGGTTATATATGTAAAGTGAAAAAAATCAGTGGATTTTACATATCCCAGCAAAGTCTCTCCAACTGCACTCTCCTGCTCCGATGCGAGCATATCGGCCAGGGTAAACAAAAGCTCCCTGTCGAGACTAATTTTATTATTCAGTCCCTCGCTGATAACCTTGCTGGAAGTAAGAAGATTCTGGTTTGCGCTGAGGTTCATTCTGCCGGTAATCTGCACAAGAAAAAATACAGAGATTGATAAAGCAGTCACACAAATCCCAGCCGGAACTGCCAACATTGCAATTGATTTTTTTTTCGGCTTTGTTTTCATTTTTATCTCCCTTAAATATCTAAATACTGCTTTATAAGCCCAAAAAGATATCGCAACACTTTGCTAAATAATGTGTTTGCGATAATCAATACGAAGCAGTTCAGACACAGAGGTATCGTTTATATAGTTATCAAATAGATTGCCTTCTAATCTTGGTACCTCAACCATATATTCAAAATAATTATATCACCACAAACTATATGAATCAATCATTGGATTGTATTTTTTCCAGTATTTCATAAAATACTGAACTGCTGCTTATTCCGATTACCTTATAAAAATGTTTGCCACAACAAGCTTAACAAATTTAAAAATGCCCATAATTCCCCTCTAAAAGGAACATGAGCATTTAAAAACTGCGTATTTGATTGTTTGATATTCACCAGATGGGTTCTTACTGCGTCCCGATATCCCCTTTCATTATAGCAATCCTGCTCTCATGTCTGACCTAAGAAACAATGGTAAACCCGTCCTTCCCCCGCTGCTTTGTCTCATAAAGGGCACGGTCAGCCTGCTGGTATAAATCCTCAAAGTTTGCCCCGTCCCTGGGGTATAGGGCAATACCGATGCTGGCCGTGACACTGCATCTTATGTCTCCCCTTCCAATTACCGTATGGAGGGCGGAGGAGAGAATCTTTACTTTTTCTTCTACACATTCCGTATCCGATACCTGAATAAATGCCGCGAATTCATCGCCGCCAATCCTGCCAAGGATATCCCCTTCCCTGAAATGACTCTTAAGGATATCTGAAAAACTGCAGATGCAGAAATCTCCAAAAGAATGGCCGTACCTGTCATTTACCATCTTGAATTCATCAATATCAAAAATAAAAAACGCATACATTTTGTCCGGACTCTCAGACAGCTGTTTATCAATCAGACGCTCGGTTGCCTTTTTGGAAAGAAGCTTTGTCATTTCATCAATAGCAGCCTGCCACTCCCGTTTCTTTTCCGCATCTATGTTTCTCCGGTAAGAGAACATGTGGACGGAACTGTCTTCTTCCGAATAAAACAGGAAGGTTTCTACACGAATCCAATGATAATCCTCACCGTTCTGCGAAATCATAAAGTCATACTGAAGATGGTTATTTCCGGCGTTATACTCCCGGATGGCATTTTCCGGGGTAAACATGGAAACATAGCCTTCCCGGAACTCCTCTTTAATTTGTTCCCGGGCAATGACACACAATCCCTGGTCAAAGGGAAGCCCTCCGGCTCCCAGACTCTTAAAGTATTCCTCTGTCTGTTTCCCCACATAGCTGTTCTTTGTCAGATTCAATTCGTAAATACTGTCGTAAAGCTGTTCCGTGGCCTTTTTAAAAAGAGCCTGCCGCTCCTCAACCAGCTCCGTCACCTGGCTGCTGTACTTCCGGATTACAGCAGTAATGACAATCAGAACAGTGAGAATTACCACAGTCAGTATAAAACCAGTCTGATAAAGCTGGCGGTTCATGGCCTCCACAATGGGTCCGGTATTCTGTTCCACAAGCAGATACCAGGAGAGCTCCGGAATATACCGCTCCACAATAAAGCTTCTCTTTCCTTCCTTTGGACCTGTATCAGTCCAGAATTCCATACTGTTATCCGACTCCCGGAAATCAAGTACCTGTTCCCGTATATGTTCCTGGCCATATACTCCAAACCAGTCCTTCTTTTCATATCCATTATAGGTGGTGGATATCTCTATAAAACCATCCTGGTTAATCAGGCTGGCCTGATTGCCATAGCTGTCTTCATATTCCTGCAGCAGCTCTTCCAGATAATCTATCTGAATTCCCACTCCCACGATGCCAATCACCGCCCCGTCCGGCGCAGTAACCTTGCAATTCACAAAGACAGTTATCCTGTTATCCGCTCCCTCTACCTGGTCATTATCCACGTTAAGGGAATACTCCAAATCATTGCCAAGAAGTTCATAATACCATTCGTTTTCCGGATCCCCTTTTTCCATTACACGGTCAAGGCCATTAAAATTATAGTAGCGGCCGGAATTTGCGGATATCAGGAACACGGAATCAAAGCCATATTTCTTCTGGTATGTCTCCAGATACGTTTTTGTAGTCTCCGCAAAATCCAAAGCATCCATACGGCTGTTTTCTGCAAGAAGATGGTCCACCAAAAGGCTGTCATGAGACATTGTCAGCGAAATGTTCACCGGCTTTGTAAGCATTGCCTTCAGCTGGTAATAAATTCCCTCCGCTGTCAGGGAGGATACTTGTTCTATGTTCTCTAATGATGCACGGTAATTGGCGCGGTAGCTGAAAAATGCTGTAAGGATAAATCCTACCACCAGTATACTGCTGACTAACAGGTTCGTCTGAAACAACTTATTGTTTTTCATTCGATACCTCCTCTATTCTCTGTGCGGAACAACTCTTACTATCTATTTTAAGACGGATTCAGCCTCTCCTGGCGCGCTGCCACGGCTTTACTGTTAACGTCTACGGGTCTGCCTGATACAGAACATTATACACCCGCGTCTACCCTATTTCCAGTTTCTTTTATTTCACTTATATGCTGACTGAACAGACTCTTTCTTTTCCGTTCCCCGCTTCCCGCTTCTCCTTTAAATTTTTGTAATAAATTACAAAATAATATTATTTATCTCTCGTATATTGAAATAAAATGCATAGTTTGATACAATTGAGCTATTGATATCATTGCAAACCCGCTGTATGGTTAGCACAATGAATCCGGAAAGGCAGCAATGGCTGTTGTAGGCACCCCATATGAAGCGGTTTTTTAGAGGCGGACTGATCTCCCTGTTTATTTTACTTTTCCTGTTCGGCAGTATTACCATTCAAACGGTAATCCAAACCCAGACAAACGGAAGGCTCATCAACTATGTAGGAATTGTCCGCGGTGCCAGCCAGCGGCTCATAAAGTTAGAACTTTCCGGCCAGCCCGATGACGATATGATTGCCTATCTGGACAGCATTCTTCTGGAATTACAGGGCGGAGAGGCCACATATGGTCTTCCTTCACCTGACGATCCGGCCTATCAGAGGGATTTGGCAAAGCTGGAGCTGATGTGGAGTCAGGTCAAGGACGAAATCTCTGCCTACCGTAGCGGGTCCGCTGACAGTTCCAGACTGCTTTCCCTCAGCGAGGACTTTTTTGAACAGGCCAATCATACCGTGTTTTCCGCCGATGCCTACTCAGCCCGGCAGATGCGTTTTCTTCTGACCGGCTGTCTGGTCATGATGGGAGTCATGTCACTCACCTGGATATTTATATTGTGGGCCAACTCTAAAAATTTATTGAAGCTTGAAGTCCAGAATGAACAGTTGAATGATCTGGCATCCCGCGACACTCTTACCGGGGTTTACCTGTTTAGCGCTTTCAAGGAAAAAGCCCAGCAGCTTCTGGACACCAGGCCGGAAAAGTTTGCTGTTGTCTATACTGATTTCTCTGACTTCAAGTATATTAATGATGTGTTCGGCTATGATTACGGCGACCTTCTGCTGTCCCAATACGGAAAACTCCTGCTAAAGGGGCTGCATGAATATGAATTATGCGGCCGTGTATCAGCAGATAACTTTGTACTGCTTCTCCATTACAACGAAAAAAGCGAGATAGCGGCCCGCCAGGCTGACGCGGATTACGAAATTCTCCGCTTCATGCATACGGCCCATGACGGCCAGATGCTCCCCACAAACTGCGGTATCTGCTGCATAGAGGATGTCATAGAGTCACTGACCATCGACGGTCTTCTGGACCGGGCCAATTTTGCCAGAAAAACAGTTAAAACAGGAAACAAGCAGAATTATGTTTATTATGATGAGAGTATCCGCAGCCACCTCAGAGAAGAAAAAGACATAGAAAACAGAATGCTGACTGCCCTTGAAAACAGAGAGTTCACGGTCTATTACCAGCCAAAGGTCAACCTTGCAACAGGAAAAATCGGCTGTGCAGAGGCTTTGGTCCGCTGGCAGTCCCAGGCCGGCGCCATCATTCCTCCGGACCGCTTCATCCCTGTATTCGAGAAAAAATATATGATAGACCGCCTTGACCAGTATGTATATGAAGAGGTCTGCCGTTGGCTCCGGAGTCTGATTGACTCGGGCAGAAAACCCCTTCCCGTGTCTGTCAATGTGTCCCGGCTTCAATTCTATGATCAAAATTTTGTTGACCGGTATGTGAGTATACGCGACCAGTACGCCATTCCCCCAGAGCTTCTTGAAGTGGAATTTACGGAATCCATTGCATTTGACAACACTGCCCTGCTGCTGCAGACAGTAGCCCGGCTTAAAAAGGCAGGCTTCTCCTGCTCAATTGATGATTTTGGAAAAGGTTATTCTTCTCTGGGGCTGCTGAAAAATCTGCCTATTGATGTACTGAAAATTGACAGCTTGTTCTTTGATGAAGGACCGGACCAGAACAAGGATATGGCACTGGTTGAGGGTATTATTGATATGGTGAAAAAATTTGACATCCGCACAGTGGCAGAAGGAATCGAGTCCATGGACCAGGTCGAATATCTGAAGCAGATTGGCTGTGACTATGTACAGGGCTATGTTTTCTACCGCCCCATGCCCCAGTCTGACTATGAAGCACTGATTATACAGGGATGCTGAGCAAATAAGCTACATTTTTATATATGCGCTGCCACCATGAAACAGAGAGGATAAGATGATGTTTTGGAAAAACCGTCATCTTATCCTCTCTGCGTATTACAGTGCCTGCGGCCCTGTCCGGCTCTCCCCGCCCGGCCCGGTGAAAAGACGGCTCCCCGTATTCCCCTTTCTGTACTTCCCAGGCGGCATTTCATACAGCTTCCTGAACATCCTGTTAAAATGCTCCACATTCTCAAATCCCACCCGGCTGCTTATCTCCGCTATGCTGATATTTGTATTTTTCAAAAGGATGGCAGCTTTCTGAAATCGGATTTCCTGTACAATCTGTGTAAATGATTTACCGGTGTATTCCTTTATGATTTTGGAACAATAGGGCTGGGAAAAATGAAACTGCGCAGCGGTTTGCTTTAAGGTGACACTCTGGTAGTTGTCCTCAATATAGCTTAAGATTCTTATGCTCTCCTCTGTGGCCCTGCGCATAACGGAAGGCAGCTGAATACGATCTTCGTAGCTTTGAAGTATTTTGGCAAACAGTATCATCAGCTGATTGTTGAGTATTTTTTCATAGTACCGGCTCTTTCCCAGGTATTCCAGAAACATGGAAAGAACATATTCCTTAAGCACCTGGTCACCCCTGGCCGGAATAATCAGATAGGGATTATGGACTCCTGAATACAGGGACTGGTTAAAAAAGGTGGCTATCATGTTTGTGTCCCTTAGCATATTAAAAAATATATCCTCAAAGGTACTCCGCCTTACCAGTATGTTCACCAGCAGGCTGTCGTCAAATACGCTCACGCTGTGTATGGTATCCGGCGCCAAAAGGCAAAAGTCCCCTTCCTCCATCTCAATCCTGTCTTTCCCCACATCCTGGCTGCAGTGTCCCTTTACCACATAGGCCAGCTCGAAAAATATATGGCGGTGCCGGAAAGGGGGTGTGAAACGGTTGTGCTTGCTAATCACAATATGGTTCTTATCCTCCGCGTCAAAATAGGCTTCATCCTTCATGTCAGAAGGCATCCAGCCCCCTGATACCTCCGGCACGATCAAACGGCGCTGTATGACTTCATTAAAATCCAGACTTTCCAAGAAATCCTCCAGCATCCATTTATCCTGCTTCACATTATAATACTGCTGATAAAACCGCTCATCCTCGTTAAATTCCATCAGCTGGTTCTCTAATTCTCCGGTAGTCATGGTTTTTCCCTCCCATCTCTGTTATGATTGTAACAGACAGGTTATAAAACATCAATTTATTTGATTATAAAACTCAATCGTTTTTTATTGCCTTATCCCTTACAATAACAGCATCAAATACAAGGAGGGGTTATTGAATGAAACAAGATTCAACCATGAGGTACGTGAAGCAGCAGATATGGAAACAAAGAATTGGCTATGGGGTTTCTGACTTTGCATGCAATCTGATTTGGCAGATGATTTCCCTGTATCTCTTATATTTTTACACGGATGTCATGTCCCTGAGCGCGAAGTCCATCGCTTTTATGTTTGTTGTCACGCGATTTATAGACGGAGGGACGGATTTACTGATTGGCTATTGCATTGACCATACCCGTACACGGTGGGGGAAGTCCAGGCCTTATTTTCTCTTCGGAGCCATACCATTTGCCTTGTTTGCCGTCCTAGCCTTCAGTGTACCCGACATTTCCCAGTCAGGCAAGCTTATCTATGCCTATGCGACTTACATCGGTCTGTCTTTTACCTACACTGTTGTGAACATTCCTATGGCTTCCATCCTGCCAAGCCTGACAACCGATACCCAGGAAAGGACAGCCCTGTCCACCACGCGCAAGTTCTTCGCCTTTCTGGGCTCCACAGTGGTCAGCTCCACGGCCTTAAAGCTGGTGGATTCCCTGGGCAAAGGCAGCGAAGCTCTGGGCTTTCGTATCGTAATGATAATCTTTGGTTTCATTGGATGCCTGCTATTCTTCTTTACCTTTGCCACTGTAAAAGAACGGGTAAATACGGCCGCTGAGAGCGTTTCCCTGAAAGAAAGCCTTATGTCCCTGGGAAAAAACAAGCCCTGGCTTATCTTTGCCCTCAACATTATTTTCATGTGGACCGGCTTTTTTCTCCAGACCAGTGCAATTGTTTACTACTATACAGCTGTCATAGGAAGCAAGGAGCTGTCAGTTACCATTGCCACCATCATGTCCATTGTGCCCATGGCAGCCAATTTCCTGGTGCCCGCACTGGCCGGACGCATGGGAAAACGCAACCTGTATGTGGGCAGTGCTGCCATACAGCTGGCCGGGCTGGTTGTCATCCTCTTTGCAGGTATAAACCATGGGGCTATACTGGCCGGAGCAGTGGTAACCGCTCTGGGATACGGCATGAAGGAAAGCATCTATTTTTCCATGCAGGCAGACCCGGTGGACTACGGTGAATGGAAGACCGGCATCAACACAGCCGGTTCACTGTCCGCCATCAACGGCTTCCTGGGAAAGGTGGCCCAGGCGGCCGCCGGCGGTATCAGCGGAGTCCTTCTGGCATGGGGTGCTTACCAGGGCGGTGCTTCGGCACAGAGTTCCAATGCTGTACTGGCAATCAAAGCCATGTACCTGTATATTCCCATGCTTCTTCTTATATGCTCCATCGTCACTATGCTGTTTTACAATCTGGATAAGATTTATCCCCAAATTAAGGCTGTACTGGATTCCCGAAACGAATAAGGAGATATAACAATGGCGCAGATTACAAATCATATTGAAAACTTTAAAATGAATATAAATGAGGATTTCGTAAGAAAAGCCCAGGAACTGGAGCCAGCTCTTCACTACAAAACAGTCCGGCCCGCGCAGCTCGTCTCATTCCAGCCTTCAGATGCCCCAGACAAGCCCAATGGCTGGGACCTCCCGGTCCATAACAGGGCAGACCGGGTCTTTGACTGGATTCCCTGCCATATGCAGCCCGTGGAAGCACTGGATACCATGCCTCTGTCAAAGGGCAGTTCCGTGTGCCTGGATTTCGGCACCCACCATGTGGGTTATATATCCTTCCGCCTGACGCCTGCAGGCAGTCCGCCTGACGCTCCGGCCCATATACGGATTAAGCTGGGGGAAATGCCCTGTGAAATTATGGAGGACACCGCATCCTACCAGGGCTCCATCAGCAGCAGCTGGATCCAGGAGGAATACCTTCATATTGATGAGCTGCCGGCCAGAATCTCTCTGCCCAGGCGGTACGCTTTCCGCTACCTGGAACTGAAGGTCATGGACACCTCCCCCAAATACCAGGTGCTGCTAAGTGATGTATCCTGTGATACCGTCACTTCCGGCGACATGTCCCAGGTAGATCCCCTGAATGAAAATGTGCCGGAAGACCTGAAACGAATCGACGCCATAGCCCTTAAGACAATGGAGGACTGCATGCAGTCTGTGTTTGAGGATGGCCCCAAACGCGACCGGCGCCTATGGATTGGAGACTTAAGGCTCCAGGCTCTGACCAATTACGAAACATTTAAGAACTATGATCTGGTAAAGCGGTGCCTGTACCTGTTTGCCGGACTTACCCAAAACGAACATCATGTAGGCGCCTGCCTGTTCCTGCGGCCGGCCCCGATGGTAGATGATACTTCCCTGTTTGACTATGGCCTGTTCTTTATTTCCTGTCTCCATGACTATTATCAGGCCACCGGAGACCGGGAAACCCTGATGCAGCTGTGGCCTGCTGCTTACCACCAGGCTGAGCTTGCGCTAAAACGTCTGGATGGCAGAGGCGTGGTAAAAGACAGCGGCGACTGGTGGTGCTTCCTGGATTGGAATGACAGTCTGAACAAACAGGCCGGCGCACAGGGCGTCCTGATTTACACCCTGAGGCAGGCCCTTTCTTTAGCCCGGCTTATGTGCAGTGAGACATCCGGGGCAGAATCCGTCAAACAGTTGGAGAGCTGGATAGAAACCGCTGTCCGCGGAGCCCTGGAATATCTGTGGGATAAGGAACTGCGGTTCTTCATAAGCGGACAGAACCGCCAGGTGTCCTGGGCCTCTCAGATATGGCTGGTCCTGGCGGGTGTGCTGGACCAGGAGTCAAACCGCAGACTGCTGGAACATCTTGTAAAGGAGGACCCGCCTGTGGGAATGGTTACCCCCTACATGTACCATCATTTTATAGAAGCCCTGATACAAAACGGCATGAAGGACACTGCACTCCACTACATCCGCTTTTATTGGGGACAGATGGCGGACCTGGGCGCGGACTGTTTCTGGGAACTCTTTAATCCCAGGGACAGGTATGCCTCCCCCTATGGCTCCAGAATCATTAACAGCTATTGCCATGCATGGAGCTGCACACCCTCCTATTTTATACGGAAATATTTCAACTGAATCAGGGCGGGTTTCATCTGACTGGTATATGCCATCCGTTGCAGGACCCGCGCACTCCGCATATGACAGAAATTCATTGTTTTTATAATATAATTGAATTAGAATGATATAAAACAAGACAGAAACTTTGAAGGAATATCATAAAAGGAGCGAATATGGAGATTCAACTGAAGAAAAACAGTACAACCCCGCTGTACAAACAGATCCGGAACACAATCCGCAGTCAGATACTCTCCGGCCAGCTCTCCGACGGCTTTAAGCTGCCCTCGGAGCGCCAGCTGGTGGAAAAGCTGGGTGTCCACCGCAATACTGTTAAAAAGGCGTATGAGATGCTCATTCATGAGGGATTGGTCTATGCCTCCGTCAAGGCGCCCAGGGGATATTTTGTGAGAAACAGCCCTTCCGAGGTAAAACCCGACGGCAAACCGGATACAAGGAAAGCATTTTCTTCTCTGGACAAGAACTTTAATTACCATTTTCTAGGGACGCAAAATACGTTCCAGCGTCTGTATAATTCCTCATACCTCTCCGATAGCATTTCCTTTGCCGGCGTTCTGGTAAATAAAGAAACACTTCCATTGCCTTATCTGCATGAGATTATGGATGAAATTACTTCCGGTGATGACTTAGAGCCATTCTGGTTCTGCGATCCCCAGGGAACGGAGCGTATGAGAGCATGCCTGGCATCCCTGCTCTTTGGGAGGAAGATTTACGTACAGCCCCAGAATATCCAAATCATAACCGAGACTTACGAGGCCCTGAGCAATATCGCCTTCATGTATCTGAAGGAAGGTGATTTTGCAATTGTGGAGGAACCGGTCATGCCTGCCATTGTCAACATCCTTCTGCATACAGGAGCCCATGTGCTCTTTGTTCCCGTGGAAAAAGACGGTATCCAGATCGAAATACTGGAAAACCTGGTTGAACGCTATCGCCCCAAGTTAATCTATTCCATGCCAAACTTCCACAACCCCTCTGCAGCCGTAATGAGCCTGGAAAAAAGGAAACGGCTTCTTCAGTGCGCCCTATCACACAACATCCCCATAGTGGAAGATGACTCCCTGTTCGACTTTAACTACAGCGGCATTACACTTCCAAGCCTGTACTCCATGGATCGCACCAACTCGGTCATTTATATAGATTCCTTTAATCTGTCCTTTTTCCCCGGCGCCCGGGTGGGCTATATCGTGGCTCCTGATAATGTGATCAAGACCTACCGGCGTATTGTGAATAAGGATCAGATGTTTCTCAACAGCTTAAGCCAGTATATGTGGGCCCGTTTTTTTGAAAAGGGATACTATGAAAAGCACAGACAGTTTCTGATTGACTTTTACAGAAAAAAACGCGATCTGATGTGCAGCGCCCTCTCCTGTATTCCCGGTTTGTCTTTCTCTGTCCCGGACGGCGGTCTTGTTATCTGGATCCGCCTGCCTGAATATACAAATGACCGGCAGATTGCCGCGGCGGCAGAGCGGACAGGACTGCTTCTCATGCCGGGAAATACCTTTTTTGCCGAGGGCAGCCATGGAGAGTCTTATATCCGGGTCTCCTATTCCTCTGTCACGGACGAAGAAATCGCAGAGGGGTGCCGGCGCATGGCAGAGGTCCTGAATTCCTGCCGGATCTAACAAAATAGTGTACCAATATTCATATTGGTACACATATCAAAATCATTATGGTACTTTACTCCTGACCGTCTTAGTAATAAAATACAAAATCATAGGACGCGCGTATCCGTAAATGCAGCATATTTTACTTTTATCGGAAATCAGGAGGAAAACTGAATGGAAGAATTATACAAGAAAACGCTGGACCGGCTGAAGGCCGAGCTTAAGAAACAACTGCCGGAGATAGAGGCAAATGGTGACTGGCTCTGGCATCACCCGGAGGCAGGATTTAAAGAAACAGAAACCCAGAAATACTGTCTGGAGGTTCTGAAAAACCATGGCTTTGAGGCCTGTACCTGGCCGGATGTAACAGGTTTTACCTGTACCTATGACACCGGAAGGCCCGGCCCCTGTGTGATGATCATGGGAGAGATGGATTCCCTTATCTGCTATTCCCATCCGGACTGCAATCCTGAAACAGGTGCAGCCCATGCCTGCGGCCATTCCATCCAGGTGGCCACAGCCATGGGGGCGTTCATCACTCTCACAGAGAGCGGCGTATTAGAGAATTTCGGCGGAAAGGTCATGTTAGCCGGTGTTCCTGCGGAGGAATGCCTGGAGATAGAGTGGAGAACCCGGGAAATCCAAAAGGGGCGGCTCCATTACCTTTGCGGCAAAGCGGAACTGCTGTACCGGGGCGCATTTGACGGCGTGGACATTGTCATCTCCATGCACGCCGGTCTGGGAAATGACGGCACAATCACCATCCTTGGCTCCCACAACGGCTTCATCTCCAAAAATGTCACATTCCAGGGACGATCCGCCCACGCGGCAGCGGATCCGGAAAACGGGATCAACGCCCTGTACATGGCAAACACGGCTCTGACTGCTCTCAATTCCTTAAGAGAAACCTTTAAGGACAGCGATACTGTGCGTGTTCATCCAATCATCACCAAAGGCGGTACGGTTGTAAATGCCATTCCTGAGGAAGTATGCGTAGAATGTCTGTGCCGTGCCGGAAAGACGGAAACGGTTCTGGATGTTTCAAAGAAATTTGACCAGGCCATGGGGGCAGGCGCTTACGCCTTCGGCGGGAAGGCCCTGGTTCGCACACAGCCTGGTTACCTGCCCTACCGCCCCCTGCCGGAGCTTGACCAGGCAGCGGTTCAGACAGCAGACGATATCCTGGGCAAAGGCCGCGTAAACAAAGGCGGACATAACTGCGGTTCTACGGATCTTGGCGACTTAAACGAGGTCATTCCCGGAATCCAGGTATTTGTCAACTATATGTATGGGGACCATCACGGGGCGGATTACAGGATTGCAGACCGGAAAATATATGAAACCGCATCTTTATTTCTGGCTGCCATGGCCTGCCGCCTGCTGGATGACGGGGGCGCCCTGGCCCAAAAAGTGAAGGCGGCCCATAAGCCCCTGTTCGCCAGCGCCGAAGACTACTGTACTTATGTAAAGTCCCTTGAAACCGAGCAAATTTTACCATAATGGACAAACGAGGTGAACATATGGAAACTCCATCCTTAAAAAAGAATCTGCCGCTCTTAATCACGCTGACATTGTCCGGTTCCTTTATCTGCTCTCTTCCCTGGTTCCGTTCATACTATTATAATCCCTTTATGGAAACCTTCGGCATGACCAATACCCAGATGGGCCTGTGCGGTACGGCCCTCGGCGTAGGCGGAATCGCCGCATACCTGTTCGGCGGAATTATCTGCGACTACATATCCATCAAAAAACTGATTCCCGCAGCCATGATATCGACAGGTGCCCTGGGACTTGTGATGCTGACCATTCCTTCTCCCATCATTATGGTAATCATTCACGGTCTGTTTGCCATCACCTGCCTGATGCTCTTTTTCCCGGCTCAGACAAAGGCGGTGCGTAATCTGGCATCTGTCAATGAGCAGGGAAAGGCCTTCGGTATCTTTGAAGGAGGACGCGGTATCTCAAACGCCGTATATCTGGCAATCGCTGCTTTGATTTTCGGCCAGATGACGATTATAAAAAGCGAATCCTTTGGCGTACGCGGAATCATTCTGTTCTATTCTGTTATGACCATTCTCCTGGGTGTGATTGATATTGTCCTGCTGAAGGGAATTGACGATGGCAAAAAAGGTGACAGCAATGATACTGTAAACTTAAAAATGCTTACAAAGCCCCTCAAAATGCCTGCAGTCTGGCTGATGATTGGCATCATCTTCGCGACATTAACCATCAGCACCGGTTACTATTATATTTCACCTTATGTAACCGAGGTGTTCGGTGTCAGCGCGCTTCTTGGCGCTGTTCTGTCCTCTTCCTCACAGTACATACGTCCCATTGCCTCCTTCGGGGCAGGCGTGCTGGGCGACAGAATCAACAATTCCAAGGTCATGCTCATTGGACAGATTGGACTCGCTATTGCTCTGGTTATTATCCTGGCCGTTCCGTCCTCCATGGGAGTCCTTCCCATTCTGGTGGCCTGCCTGATGATTTTCTTCTGCATGTATATGTGCGTAACCATGCATTTTGCCATTATGGATGAGGAATATTTCCCGCCTGAATGCGTGGGAACCGCTATCGGCCTGATATGTGCCATTGGCTATCTGCCGGAGGCCACATCACCCTTTGTAGCTGGTGTGATTCTGGATCATTTTCCAGGTGCCGCCGGATACCGCCTGTTCTTTGTCTACCTTTTTGCCGTTACTGTTTTCGGACTGGTACTGACTGTTATCTGGCTGCGCAGAACAAAAGCCAGACGGGCGGAGATTCTGGAAAAGCTGAAAAAATAGGCCGGACGGCCCAGAGAAGGGGGGCAATAACTATGCGAAAGAAACTGTCTGATATGACAAAACAATACTCTTCATTTTTTCTATGTGTTATCCTGTGCTGCCTGGCCGCAGAATTCATTGGTCCCATTAAGCTCTCCTTAGGGAGGTTTACCGTTACCTTTCTGCCGCTGTTATACGCCATGCTTCTTATGCTGGTCCTGTATCTGGCAAAACCGGTCCGGGGAGTGGGGAATGCTTATGTTCCGGCTGCTTCCAGGATGCTGTCCATGGGGGTTGTGTTCGCCATGGCAAAGCTGGGCATTTCCAGCGGCGCTTCCATAAAGGAGATGATTTCCGCCAGTCCAATCCTGATTTTACAGAACATCGGAAACATTGGAACCGTGCTTTTTGCCCTTCCCATTGCCCTGATATTAGGCATGAAACGGGAAGCCGTGGGCATGAGCTATGCGCTCAGCCGCGAGCCGAATGTTGCTCTGATTGCCGATATGTACGGCAGTGAATCCGATGAATTTAAGGGCGTTATGGTCTGCTACATCGTGGGAACCGTATTCGGCAGCATTTTTATGAGTGTTATTCCTCCGCTTTTTGTCACCCTTGGAATCTTCCGCCCTGAAGCCGCCGCCATGGCTGTGGGGGCAGGAAGTTCCTCCATGATGGCGGCAGGACTGGCAGGTGTGATAGAAGCATCCCCTGCCAGCAATCCCGACACGCTGACAGCCTTTGCAACCATCAGCAATGTTATCTCATCTGCAATCACAGTCTACCTTGGGATCTTTATAACCATCCCGCTGAGCAACCTGATTTATAAGGTCATGAAAAGAAAAGGGGTACCGTCATGAGCGAAAAAGTATCTTTTAAAAGTCTCTGCGTGGAATGGGTAATTTCACTGACTGTAATGGTGATTCTGACCATGGCCTGTAATATCGTGGGATATGGCGGCCGGTTTCTGGAATCCATTCCTGGAATGCTGATTCTGTGCGTAATCAGCTTCCTTGGACTGACGGCAAAACACTTCATCCCCAGCAGCCTGCCGGCTGTAACCTATATCGGAATTATCGGAATGCTGGCCGCCGTCCCTGCTTCTCCCGTATCCGCTCCCATTCTCTACTGGACCGGTAAAATTGATTTAATGGCTTCCATCACCCCCATTCTGGCCTTTGCCGGCGTGCTGCTAGGCAAGGACTGGAAAGCATTCCTGTCCATTGGCTGGAAGGGCGTTCTGGTGTCGCTGCTAGTGATCTTCGGGACTTTCTTTACATCAGGGCTGATAGCGCAGTTCATGGGAGCCGGGACAGTCTGACGCTCACGGGCTGCCGGAGTATGCCCCTAAGCCCGCTGAAAGAAACAGATGACCGCCAGCTGAATCAAAAAGAAAACCAACAGGATCATACTGTATCTGTCAACTGCAAAGGGCATAAGGCTGATACCGTTTTCCTCGGTACGCCCCTGCTCCTTCAAACAGGCCATATGGCCGCGGATTGTATAACGCCGGGCCTGTTCTCCTGCCGGCTCTCCAAACAGGCAGCTGAATACATACCCTGCCAGAAAGGTCATCACCGTGCCAAAGGCAGAATTCCACATCCAGGTAAATCCGGCCAATGTTCCAAACAGCAATGTGATAATGAAACCAACTACAGCACCGCATACCGTTCCTTTGTCATTGGCCTTTTTCGTGAGCATGGCTAAAAGAAATATACCGCAGGTAGGGCCGCTTATATAGGATATATAGCTGCCGATAACCGCCAAAATAGATTTTGAAGTACCGGAAAAGGCCAGCATGGTGATGATATATACCAAAATTCCCCAGATGGCTGACACCATCATGGAGGTCTTTAAAGAGGCCTCCTTTTCTTTTTCTATATATCTCTCATATATATCCTTGGTGAATACCGTGGACATGGAATTCAGCAGGGAATCCACACTGGACATGGCTGCAGCAAACAAACTTGCCAGCAGCAGCCCCACCAGTCCTGCCGGCAGACCGCCGATGAAACGGATCATCACATCATTGGCATTTTCAAAGGCAGCTCCGCCAAACTGTATAAACAACAGCGCTCCCAGAAAAATAAACAGGAAATAGAGGACATTCATCATGATACCGCTCACCACAAACGAACGCTTTAATTCCCGTATGGATTTGGCCGTAAACATCCTTTGAACCTGGGCCTGGTCAAAGGAAAAATACCGCGACCACATAAACAGTCCTCCTACCAATGCCGCCCATAATCCGTTCTCATTGGTCAGGGAGAACTGCCAGCTGGCGTCAAATGCCCTCAGCTTCCCTGCCTGTGCAGCCATGTGGACGGTTTCAAGAAATCCGATATTGCTCTTTGCGAACATGAAAATCATTCCGCCTATCAGGCCGCCCCATATTACCAATATCTGGATAGCATCCGTCCAGATAACTGCCTTGATTCCGCCGGCCATTGTGTAAACCACCGCAATCACCACAATGACCGGTATTATGATGTTTATGCTGACACCCATAAAACGCTGCAGGACCAGGGAAGGGACAAAAACCATGGAGCTGACCTGAATCAGGGAGTTGAGGATGAAGCCCAGCACTGCCGCCATCCGTGTTTTAGGACCCAGCCGGAGTTCAATGTACTCATATACGGATGTCAGTTTCAGATCGTACAGCATGGGCACAAATATAGTAGTGCTGATGAATAATGCCAATGGCACCGTAATGTTCTGCATGAACGGAAGCAGTCCGCTGTGATACCCCCATCCTGGGCCTCCCACAAAGCTGTTGCAGCTAATCATGGTGGCGGCAATGGACAGTCCGATTGGCAGCCATGGCAATGAACGCTTTGCAACAAAATAATCTTCCTGGGTTTTGTTGGTCTTCCCCATGATAAATCCTAACACAAGCATTCCCATAAGATAAATGAAAATGATTGCAGCATCTATGATTGTAAATGTCATTGTCATGCCTGCCTTTCTATTAAATTTATATTTGGTCCGGTTCCGTATTACGGCTGAGCCGGCTTACAATCAGTCGTGGTTCAGAATCTGACGTGTCCTCTCAAAAATATCCAGTCCCTGCTGTTTCAGCCAGTACGGGAGGTCGATTAAAACCCAGTTTTCAGAAAGCTTGTCTCCCCTGCGGCAGTAAACATCCACCACCTGCATATCTCCCCTTCCTCCTCCGGGTAAGCCCAGAAATCCTCCGATGGGTGTATTGGTCAGGTTGGGCCAGCCGAAGAAGCATGCAAAGTTGCCTTCCGCAAACCGGCATACATGCCCGTTAAAGGTTTTGTCCTTTAAATGATTGCGGAACGGAAGCTGGTGCTGTTCCTGGTAGCGCGGAATGGTATAGGAAGCTCCGATTCCCCCCGGACCATACCAAATCATATCCGATGCCCAGGCCTTTTCCAAAACCTCAGGCGGACAGCCCATGGCCCCGCTCTTATTCAGCTCGTCCAGGTCGTCTACCATCTTATTGACCAGTTCCAGTGTTTTTATCCCTTCCTCTACCGGGGCGTCTTCCAACAGGATACCATCATGATACCTGGGGCCGGGGTAGATAAAATAATTTCCAGTGGAAGGCGGAAGTGGATTTTCGCCGGCCTGGATCATGAGTCCGATTAAAACCACGAAAATAACGCTCTTACATATCTTGCCATTCTCTACACAGCTGAACTCCGCATAACGGAGGCTGGCCATTTTCCTGGTATGGCGAATCCCCAGAAAATCCTGGTCGAATAGACCCATCAGATGTCCCATGCTCATAACCCATTCCTCACCGCTGATTTCATTTGTACCGGCGATAAAGATATCCTGTCTCCTCTGCATATGGCGGAGAGCCTTTTTTAGAGGTATCCAGAACGCCTCCGCCACAGCCTCCCTGCCGTTCGTGGATTGTCTCAAACGCCCCCCCCCCACAGCCCCCCTGCCGTTTTGCTCACGGAACGGGTATACCCCCTTCCAATTATAGTCCTCGGTCATATATTCCCGGAAAACCTGGAGCACCTGTTCCGGTTCAGCCTTTTCCAGTGCGTCAAAATATGACAATGCTACCTTTTTTGCTTCCTGATATTGTCCCATCTTACAACCTCCTGTGTGTTATTCATTATCTGCTGCTTTTTCGTTTTTCTGATAAGTTTCCGGCAGGAACATCCATATGACCGCGCCTGCCACAAATACTGCCATGGATACCATGAAGATCCCCTGCATCCCCGCAGCCGCGGATCCCAGGCCTGCAATTGCAGGAATGGCAAAGGTGGATATGATTCTTCCCCCGTTAAATGAGATTCCGGAGGACAGGGCGCTGAATTTCTGCGGGAACAACTCCGTATAATAGGCGCCCCAGGCACCGGAAAAGCCGACCGCAAACCCCAAAAATACCGATACCAGCTTGAGCTGGGTAATATTCCCGGCCCCCAGCCTCATAAAGAGGAATACAAACACAGCGCTGAGCGCCATCCCAATCAGAGGTTTTTTCCGCCCGAACCTGTCTGAAATGAATCCCCATATGTTGTAACCGATTAATTGCCCTATGCCCTGAAGGCTGTAAATGCCTCCTGCAACTGCCGCGCTCAGCCCCAGGGAGTTTCTAAGATATGTAGTGGCATTGTTGGAAAATGCCGAGTAGGCCGTAAAGTTAGCGCCGGAGAGCAGGATGACCCCCAGCCCAATCCACAGATACTTTCCCTTATACATATTTAAATAGCTGATTTTCTCATTCTGCTGTTTGGATACTTCATTTAACTGCCTGGTATTCTGGTAATCGTTGGGTACAAACAGGAAAATCATGACTGCCCCCACCGCCGGAGGTATGATGGCTGTATACATCAGCACCTGCCAGTTGGAGTCCCCCATAAACGAGTAGAGCTGACCCCCGAAAATCATGGCCAGGGAAAAGAGACTGGTCAGAACCGCAGCCAGCTTGCCGCGGTATTTCTGCGGAAACAGTTCCGTCACCAGAGGCATGGCGCAGCCGAATACTCCTCCCAGGGTACCGCCTGTAATCAGCCTGGACACCAGCCATACCTGATAGCTGCCGGGTGTCATCATGGGCAGGAATGTGGTCAGCGCAATCAGTGACGCCACCACAATCAATGTATACTTTTTTCCTATCTTTGCATTCAGTATGCCGAATACAATGGTTCCGGGAATGGTTCCGAAGGACATAACCGCAAATATGGTTTCCGACTGCTGTAACGTAAAACCGAACCCTCCTGAAGCTGCCTCTGCAATCATGGTGGGCTTTACAAAGGTTCCCACCATAAAATTGTAACAATAAAAAAAGTATACAATGACAATGGACAGGAATGCAAGACTCCTGCGGCCAGCCGACAGATTCTTTCCCAATATTATCTCGTTTTCTGCTTCAGACGTATTTAGTGCGATTGCAGACATTTATCTCTCTCCCTCCGTCATGTTATCTTCTGTTTTTGCATAGCTGTCCTCTGTTTCCATATAAATCTGTTTCAGTACATCCAGGCCGTCAAATGTAACCCATTCTTCCTGAATCTGATTTCCCGCAATACGGTAATGATTAATTCCTAATATATCCACCGGCTTCATGGACGGCGCCCCAAACATGCCGCGGCCTTCATGCAGTCCGCGCAGCCTCCATCTGACAGCCACATCCCATTCATCATCCCCGGCCCGCCTGTTGCAGGTAACACGGTCCACGCTGTGATGCGCATTGGGGAAGGATGCCAGGAGACTGATGACCATTCCCTGAATCTCCTCATATCCCACCAGGTCTTTTCCGCATATATAGTGGACCACTGCATCCGGCGCATAATAGGCCTTAACCTGGTTAATCATCTTATAGTTAAACACCTGGCTGTGCATTTCCAGCATCATTTCTCCGACACTGTCATCAGCGGCCTTATATTTCTCAGGGAAAAACTGCCCCTGCATGGATTCGCCCAGTCCAAACCTGGACTGCAGAGCAGGAGTCTTCCCCTTTGCCCCTCTGGCCATATTCCTGGCAACCTCATGGACATCCAATCCCAGCTGCTTTACCAGCCACAGATTGTCCCTTACCAGCCATTCCTCGTAAATACGGTTGTTCTCAATGGCGCAGTCAATGACAGTGCGGAAGTTAACCTTTTTCCCTGTGGCCTTTCCAAAATCACTGTCCCCAAGATTAGTGGCCGTGGACAGGACCCTGTGGGAGGAAAGATATCCCTTTGTATCATGCTTTGACCAGATAACCTGTTCCCCTATCAGACGGCGGTCCGGAAATGAATGCAGGGTCATCAGCGTATTTGCAACCACATCCTTGATTCCCACCAGATTAGAGGAAGCACAATGCATGGTCACATCGTTATGGTACGTGTCATAAATGACCCCGATTCCTTTTTCTTCCCATATTCTGTGGGTTATCTTAAGCACATAGTCCACAATGTCGCGGTATTCCTCATCAAACCCCGGCAGCTGCTGCTTTGAGCCAGCCAGTTCCAGATAGTCATTGTAATCCGCGTGTCTGACCGGGTTCACCTCCTCCGTCTCACCGTAGTAAATCTTACCGCTGCTTTTTGGCTTTTCCTTCATTTTCGTTCCCTTCTCCTCTCCTTTTTTCATATCTGTCTTACCCGGAATCACCGGGTCCGGAATACCTGTTTTTTCATATGTACCCGGTTCCTTTTCCTGCATAATCATAACGTCCTCCTTCTTTTTCAAACGTTTGAAATTTTGGATTAAAACAAAGCCTTTTACAAGGCTAAGTGTGAAAACATAGAAACCATAAAACATCCTATTTTACAGGACCGGCCTGTGCCGCGTCCCGTACGGATCCCCGTGTGATTAAACGCGGGTAAATTTTCCGCGGATTCAGATCTTCCCTTCCCTCAATGCGGCAGACAAGGGAATTAACCGCATTGGTAATCACTTCTTCCCTGGGATCTGCAATGGTGTCCAGCGGAATGTCCAGATAATGAATCAGTTCAATATCATTATATCCCACGATTGACAGGTCCTCCGGAACATCCATCCCATAGTACTTCTTTAACTGCTGTACAATGGACAAGGCCGGAAGGTCCTGCTGGGAAAAGATACCCGTAAATTTGCGTATATATTCAATATTCTGTCTTACAAACTCCTTCTGGGATTCAAAATCCATGCGGGCTGTCAATACCGCCGGCTCTGCGCCGTATTCCGCCATGGCTTCCATGTATCCGGCCGTGCGGTCATCATACATCTTCAGTTCCGGGTCATTGGAACGGATGGTCAGGATTTTCCTGTGTCCATGCTCCAGAAGGTGCTTTGTGGCCCAGTATCCCCCCTTCCTGTTGTCATCCCAAAAGAAATGATCCGGTATATCTGCGGAAAAGGAAGGTTTAAAATATACATATACATATGGAATGCCGGCATCACTCAGGAATTTATACTCGGCCTCTGTCAGGGTTTTGGAAAAAATAACAAGGCCGTCCACCATCTTCCCATTGACCATTCTGAGTATATTACTCTGGGAATGTATGTTTTTGTTGGGCTGTATCAAAAAATCATATCCGCAGTTTTCAACTGCTCTGGTAGAGTAGGTCTCAATCTCATTGAAAAACCAGCGGTAATCAGGCGCATTAAAGTTATCTGAAAATATAATGCCGATACGGTTTGTTTTTTTGGTCACCAGACTGCGGGCATTGGCATTAAAGGTAAATCCCAGGCGCTCCGCCTCTTCTATGACACGTTTTTTTGTTTTCTCCGCGACCCTGGGGTCGTTATTCAAGGACAAAGAGACAGTGGAATAGCTGACATTTAAATTTTTAGCAATATCTTTGATGGTCATACAGGTCTCTCTCCTTCTGGATTTCTTACTGAAAGTATAATTTAAAACGTTTGAAATGTCAATAGACAGTTCTATTTTAACTATATTTTGTACTTTTTCCACAAACTGTATTGTGTGTTTTATACAATCTATCCTGTTTTTTATTTTTCTTTTCCACAGACACGCTATGTTTCCCGAAAAGGATACACTTCACAGATACTTCTGCACCTCCTCACAGGCCGCCACATGTACAAGGCAGTCCCGGTACCTGTGCTGGAGATTGTGGATACCGGATCCTTCCTTCTTTGCAAGGGGTGCCGCTGCATTATATCCTGACAAACTCAGTTCGGCAATATACGTTTTTTAGTGAAAACGCTTGGTCAGCAGCATATTCCGATACCTATATATCAATCCGGTATATACGGGTGGGCCTTCCCTTTGTCCCTGTGGATTTCATCCCTGTCTGTACCGCATATCCTGCCGTAGTCAGCCTCTCTATGATATGGTTTGTATGGCGGATCTTTACATTGAGACGCTCGGCAAGCTCGGCCGCCGTAATTTCGTTATTCCCGCGGATCCCAAGGATGGTCTTGATTTTGCGGACCGTCCCCGGAGCAAGCATTGCCTTCCCGGCAATTTCCATCAAATCCTCGTCAAGGGGCACCTGTTTAAGCGGCTCTGTCTCGGGCATGAGCGGACCCACAAGAGAATCCTCCACCACAGCATAAACCGCTTTGCGGTAAACGCCCTCGCGGAGCGCCTCAAGGGCACTGCTTTTTGCCGTGGACAGCTCCGGCGCAACCCCATAAGCAACATAGGTACAAAAGCGCAGCCGCTTCTGCAGGTAGTGACTCAACCCGCAATGCCTGAAATTACCGGTCATACGGCTGACGGTTTTCAGGTTCGTAAAAAGGAACAGGCCGTTTGTGGTCTTCTGTATCTGGAAATCAGCAAGGGTCTCCTTCTTATAGTCCAGAACCGCCTGCTGGAGCAGAAGCTCTTCCTCCTCGTCTGCTTCCACCAGCCCTTTCACGGATTCCCTGGCCACCACCACCGCGGCCGCCATATAATCTGCGCTTTTTTGGGCAGTAATCTGCCTGAGGAGCCCGTGAACCGTGCGGAGCAGCTGCTTCTCTGACGGATACAGGAAGGTATGGGGAATGCCGCAGGCCATGAGCTTTGGCTGGACTGAGGAATTCCTGGATATCACATACGTTATCTCCCCTGCCTCCCAGCGTCTCTTAATCTGGGCAAAAAGCCTGTCCCCCAGTCCCTCAATCTCCTTAAGGGAGATATTTTTCCAATAATCCATGGTTTTCTGTCTTGCTGCATCCATATCCTTAATATCAAGCAAGGCCCTGCAGTTGTGCTTCTCATTCACCTGCAGATAGATATCCACCACCACCTTAGTGAGGTCAAGGCTTCTGTCCCTGTCCAAAAGGTCCAGAAGCGCATGGTATATCTCTTCAAGCTCAGTATCGAACGCAGCCACCGGCTTGTCATCCTCCGGGAAATAACGCTGTATGGCTGTCTGCACCACAAGTCCGCTCAAAAGAAATCCGTCATACTTGTCCCTGAGCTTGGGGTAAAGCTCAGGGAGCATGGAGAGATGCCCGTAATCATAGAGATCAAGCTTTACTCCCGCTGCCTGGCCTGTGGACTCAAGCTTGTCTGAGAGATATGGAATCAGGCCAGGGGCTGCCAAAATCGCAAGTTTCATCATGTTTAATCACCACGCAGTTCCTTTCAAATGATTCTGTCCATTTTTTTATAGCATACGGCCAGGCAAATAGCAAGCAAAAAAGCCAGGTACATGAATCCCCTGACTCTTCTTTGACGAAACAGGACTTGCCGTTCACCCTGATATGGTTGGATTCACCTCTCTTTCCAACAGCCGCAGGGCCAGCCTGGTCTGCATTTCAACCCCCAGCTTGAGACAGGTTTCATCCATATCAAAGTCCTGGCTGTGAAGGGGCGCCGTGATCTTTTTCCTTCTGCTGGCGCAGCCCAGATGATAAAAGACACCCCTGGCCTTGTCCAGGAAAAATGAAAAGTCCTCCACCCCCATGCTGGGACACTTCTTCCAGTGGATATGTTCCTCTCCAATGATGTCAGAAGCTGTTTCCACCAGCACATCCACCACCTGATCCGTGTTGATAAGGGCGGCATATCCCGGGGTCACCGTGACTTCGCCGTTTCCTCCCATTGCCTGGCAGGTGCACTTTACCATGCGGGTCATGGTGTCAATGATATTCTGCCTCACCATCCGGTCTGTGGTTCTAAGGGTGCCGGTCATCTCCACTTCCCCTGCAACAATGTTGCCGGCAGTCCCGCCGCATATGGTCCCTATTGTGAGCACCCCATTGTCCAGCGGGGAAATACAGCGGCTCACCAGAACCTGCAGGCTGTTTATGACAGCAGCAGCCATGACAATGGCATCCACCCCTGTATCCGGATAAGCACCATGACAGCTTTTTCCACGAAGTTTTATGTGTATATGGTCAGAAGAGGCATTTAAATCACCGTAGCGGATTTCAATTTCGCCTGACTCATGGGTTGGCATCACATGCAGGCCTATGACATAATCCACATGAGGTTCTTCCATACAGCCAGCCTTCACCATGGGAAGTGCGCCTCCTGTAGTCTCCTCTGCGGGCTGGAAAAAGAACTTCATACACCCGGACCACTCTGCCTTACATTCCCTCAGGATGCGGGCCGCACCCAGAGCTATGGACACATGGGCATCATGGCCGCAGGCATGCATAAAGCCGGGATTCATGGAGCCGTACGGGCAGGCCGGATTCTCCGTCAGCGGCAGGGCATCCATGTCAGCCCGCAGGGCCACCGTGTTTCCCCTGCCCGGTCTGCTGCCCTGAATCATGGCTGCAATCCCCGTGCCTGCTACAGGATATTCGTAGGAAATCCCCCATCCGTCCAGCAGTTCGCGGATACGGGCACTGGTCCATTTTTCTTCAAACCCAGGTTCAGGATGGCGGTGGAAATCCCTGCGGATCTCCACCAGCTCCGGGTATATTTCTTCTATACGCTGTTTTATATCCATACAATCAACCTTTCAAAGGACATCCACCATCAATTTCCGGCCATCTCATAAAGAGTCTCTTCTGCCTGCCGGATACAGTCCGATACCGTTCCTGCCGCTGCATTTTCCAGCAGCCAATCCATTGCCGCCTTAGTATAAGCAGCCGCGCCCCGGTAAAGATAGGCATCATTAAACTGTACCTTGGGATTATGACATCCCCACTTGCGTCCCTGACGGCTGTCCCCAAGGAATATCCAGCCAAAGCCGGAAGGAACCTTTTCGGCGATATAGGAAAAATCCTCGGCACTTGTGCTTTTGCTGTAAGCTCCCCCCCATGCAGTGCGCATATCCCAGGCCTCGTCCCCAAACATCTCCTTCATGGAACAGAGAAAGGACTTGTGCACGTTGCTGTCCACCACAAGGGGCGGACAGGCAGTGCCGAAGGTAACCTCTGCCGTCACACCTTTGGCCTTCCCCACATATTCCACCAGGGTTACAAGGTCCTTTCTCAGCCGTTCTCCAACCTGCTTGCTGAATGTACGTATGGTCCCCTGCATAATAGCTGTTTCCGGTATGATATTGGCGCTGTCCCCTGCACTCATTTTCCCCACCGTCATGGTACAGCTGTCAAAGGGCGACCGGTGCTCCGCCACGATTTCATGGATTCCCTGGTAGATTGCGCACATGGCTCCAAGGGGATTATGCGTCCAGTCAGGGGCTGCACCATGACCGCCCACCCCCTTTATATGGATTTCAAACCGTCCGGAGGAGGCGTACACCGCGCCCGGCCCAAAGACACCCACGGTCCCTTCCTTTACAGGGCTGCCTGCAATATCATGAAACATGAGCGCGGCATCCACATGGGGATTTTCAAGGATTCCTGCCTCTATCATGGCCTTAGCCCCTTCAAGTGTCTCCTCCCCCGGCTGAAACAGTATTTTTACCGTCCCTTCAATCTCATCTTCATGGCGTTTCAAAAGCTTTGCAGCGCCTAACAGCATAGCGGTATGGTTGTCATGTCCGCATGTGTGCATGCGTCCCTTTATCCGCGAAGCATACGGCACACCGGATTCCTCCTCTATGGGAAGGGCGTCCATATCCGCGCGGATGAGAAATACCTTGCCCGGCTTTTTACCTCCTGCCAGCACGGCAACACCCGATTCCCCATACTCAAGGGGCTGGTAGCCGAAATCCGAGAGGGCCTTCATCACATAGGCTTTTGTACCCGGAAGGGAAAGCCCCAGCTCCGGATTCGCATGCAGATATCTTCTGTATGCAACAAGCTCGTCGTTTAATTGGCATGCTTCCTCAAGATAATTGTAGTTCATTTTAGTCTCTCCCATATCATTTTAAGGTTTATATTCACTCAGTGCCGGCGCCTTGCCAGTCAGACGGTTGCCTCCTTCATGGAAACCGGAAGCTTTGCCCGTTTGCGGTTTGCAATCACTATGCTTATAAAAATCATCGGAATGGCAATCAGCGCAGCTGTGGACACCACCATCCACGCGCCGGAATACCCGCCGGTCTTATCGAAAACATAGGCGGAAAACATATTTCCGATAGGTGTTCCGAATGCCGTGATGCTCTGGATTGTGCCAAGGTAACGGCCATAGTCCTTATCTCCGAATACCGTAGAAACAATGAGTGGCGTGACAATCGTTCCCACAGAACCGCCGATACAAAAGAACATGAGGTACAGATAAATAAAGTTTGTACTGTATATGGATAAAAACAGCATGAGCAAACAGCAGAAATAGGATGTCATGCCCAGTAAAAGACCTTTCTTCACACCAATCTTATCACAAAGTGAGCCCAGCACGATCTTTCCTATGGTAAGGGAACCAATGGCGATTCCGGAAATGCTGGCTGCCTTTACTGCATTACCATTAAAAAGGTCTGTAAGATATGGGGTGCGGTGGTTGGTTACGGACGCATTGCAAATTTGAATCAGCATGATTCCCATCACAACCGTGAAGAATACAATGCTCTTGATTCCCTCCTTATAGGGTACGCCGGTCAGCACGGTTTTCCCGGCGCTTGCACCGGAGCCTGTACTTTCCTTTTCTCCCAGCCGTTCCGTATATCCCTTTTCCTGTGGACGCTCCACAACCGTGAAATAGATAAGGGGCAGCATAACCACAAGCAGCATGACTCCTTCAAATATGTACGTCTTTCTCCAGCCGTAATTCTCACAGAGATAACTCAGCAACGGCGACATGAGCATGCTTCCCACTCCGGAGCCTGCCAGGGCAAGACTGATGGCAATGCCCTTTTTCTTAGGCCCGAACCACCGGTTGATAAGGATTGGTACTGACATGATGGTGGCCGCGCACCATGTAGCGCTGGAGTAAACAGACAGAACATAATACTGGCGGATATCCGTAAACATCAGCGGAATGAAAAATGTGGATGCGACTCCGGCTGTGGAAATCAGCATGATGCGCTTTAGGCCGAATCTCTGGATCAGACGTCCGCTCATATAACAGCTGATCAATGAACCAATACAGGTAAAGATTGACTTTGATGACCAGAGTGACCGGCTGAAGCCTTGCTCCTGCGTGATTGAAATTGTAAAGACGGATCCGGTGGATGTGGTGGAATAAACCAGCGCATAGATAATCGCACTGACCATGACCATGTACCAACCATAGTAACGTTTTTCTTTAACAGCGTCCATGTGAATAGTTCCCCCTATTTTTTAATTTTGGTGTATTTTTAGCGTGTGCTTTAATATTAGGTTACCATCACACCATATTAATGTCAAACGATTTTTGTGCCTTATATACACATTTGTGATATTTATATAAATAAGGTGATTTATTTTGTGGATTCTGTCCATGGAAAAAGTATATCACAGCAGAGTTTTGGCTTATATTCAAGATACTTACAGACGGGATTAAAATAATTGCGGTAAAGCAGGGGAATAAACGGGACAATTAAAGGCGGAACACTTAACCAAATGTTCCGCCTTCCAATCACTTATTTATCTATCTTCTGATTGACTGCATACAGCACAATCCTCATGGTCACTTCCTTCTCCTCATCAATAACCAGAGTGAGGTAATCCCCTTCTTTTTTTACCACCCTTCCAACTACCCCTCCGATGGTGATGACCATATCCCCTGCAGCAATGGAATCATGCATCTCTTGCATCTTCCTGTGCTTTTTCTTATTAGGTATATATACAAAAACATACATTGCCATTATGACAATGACACCATATGCAAGAAACAATAACCCTGGTGACATATCTTAAAAGTCCTTTCTGAGCCGTATTTATTACATTTTGAAAAACCTTTCGACTATACGCACAAATATGGCCGATCCAATCCAGAATACGTCCTCGTCCACATTAAAAAGCGGATTGTGGTGCGGTACATCCGTGTGTTTCTCCGGGTTGGATGAGCTTAAGAACATGAATGCTCCCGGCGCTTTCTCCAGATAATATGCAAAATCCTCTCCGCCCATATTTGGCGCATCCAGATGGTCAATGACCATATCATCTCCCACCACGTCCCTGGCACAGTCCGCTGCCAGTTTAGCCATACCGGCATCATTGATAACAGGAGGCGCACCCCAGATCATTTCGTACTCAGCTTCCCCTCTGAAGGCTTTCGCAGTTGCCTCTGCAATCTCGCCAATCCTCTTAGCCAGCTCCTGGCGTACATCTTCCTCCAGAGCCCGGATAGTACCTTCAATCAGAACCTCCGACGGGATAACATTATAGGCGAAACCTGCCTTCACATGGCCGATAGTGAGTACGGAAGGCTTAACTGCCGGGATCTCACGGGCAATGATCTCCTGGAGATTGATGATGATATGGGCTGCAATGTTCACCGGGTCCACGCCTTTTTCCGGAGTGGAGCCGTGGCAGCCGATTCCTTTTACTTTTATCACAAATTTATCAAAGGAAGCCATACAGCAGCCCGGTACGGAAATCACGGTTCCTGCCTTGATGTCCTTGGAAATAATCGTTCCGATATGGGTTCCGAACACAGCATCAACGCCATCCATAGCGCCCTCTGCACAAAGCCTCTGAGCTCCTCTGGAACCTTCTTCATCGGTCTGGAAGAGCAGCCTTACCGTGCCTGGGATCTGATCTTTATGTTCACTTAAAATTTTAGCCGCCCCCAGCAGCATGGTCATATGCGTATCATGTCCGCAGGCATGCATACATCCTTCATGTCTGGATATGTAGTCCACCTCATTGGCTTCCTGTATCGGAAGGGCATCCATATCTGCACGGAGCACAATGGTCTTTCCCTCTTTTTCTCCCTTAATGGTAGCAATGAGGCCGCTGTCCGTCTTATTCTCCACAAAAGGAATCCCCAGTTCCTTAAGCTTTTCTTCCACATACGCCCTGGTCTTGGGCAGTTCTCCGCCCAGCTCCGGAATCTGATGAAGCTCCCTGCGCATTCTGACCAGCTCTTCCTGTAATTCTTTACATTTCTCCCACATGATAATATATTACTCCTTTCCTGAAATTAGATTGCCGCAACCCATGATTATTTGACAAGTCCCTTTTTATAGAATACTCTTGCGATTAACAAGGTACCAAATACAGTGCACACAATGACTGCTGCTGCCGGAAGCCCGGTGGTCATTTTCAGAATTACGGGAATTGCCAATGCAAATACTGCCACCTTTGGATATTTAACCGCAAAATTCCCGAAGGTCGCTCCAAAAATTGCGGAACTGGCATATTTCGTAAGACCTACCACTATGAACTCAGGAAGCACAGATAAAACCGCTCCGCCTACAATAACTGCAGAAGTGGTGCCTATCAGGTTTGTAATGATAGAACCGCAGATTGCCATGGTGGAAACCACCTCTGCCTGGATTGTACCTGGTGTGGAATGTGTAACATCCAGGGCCAGCGCAGCGCAGGGAACCCTCATATTGCCGATATTTCCTGACAGGAAGCTAAGGTAGGTTCCGGTCATACCAAGAGCGGCATAGTAGGAAACCGGCTCCACAAAATAAAATGCTCCAAAGGAAGCAGCAACCATGCCCCATGCAGTAAGGACCGTGCTGATTGGCGGCCAGCAATCATAAGTGGTGCAAAGCCAGATTACCGGAATGAATGAGGTCAGGGCAGCCAGGATGTTCGTAGGTGAGCCAATAACAATACTGCTTTTTTTCCATTGTTTCATGATTTCATTATCACTCATTTATCTTCCCTCCTGGTCTATTTGAGTAACTGATCATATCCCAATGCGAATATCATGCCAATGATCATGGCGATACCCAGGGAATATTCCATCAATTTAGGATATTTTTTACATACGGTTTTCACAAGCAGGACCATTGAAACAGCACCTGTCAAAACTGCCAGTGTATTTCCCATCCCTTTTAAGATTTCACCTGCGTTCAGATAACCAAAAATACCAAGGGAGCACGCACCGCTAAGCACAACCAGCCATTTCATATCTCCACCGGATACCTTATTGCGCAGTGTCTCTAAAGACGGAGTGGCAACACCGGTGAAGAGAAGCCAGCCTGCACCGTTTAAGGCCATGGTAAACCATGAAACCGCAAGACAGATCAGAGTATACTGCTCTGTGCCCAGAGTAACTCCACATGCTTCTGCACCAATATTGGCTGCTGAAAGCTCTGTGGCAGCAGCGCCGATGATGGAAAGACGGAGCCATGCCATGGGGCCTCCGATGGAAGCCATAAGTCCAACCATTACGATAAACACACCCAAAGCAGGACCTATAGCGGATATCAGTCCCACGCGGAAAGCTTCCTTGGGAATCTTCGGATCCAGACCTGCCGCCCTGGTAGTCTTGCTGCACTGCCTCATGTAAAGCACTGTCTGTATAGCAGATATGACAACCGTAACGCCGCATAAGAGCCACAGAATAGGTGAATTGGAAACCTGTTGGACTTGCTCAATATTACTCATTTCGCAACCTCCTTGCATAATGATGGTATAGTCAATTGGACTACACGATTAACGAGTTACTATAAATCTTATAAACATACACACCCCCCGTCAGCTGTTAATTTACATCAGCCAGTGATGTATTAAATTTTGTTTGAATTTAACAGATTTAGAATCATATCTGTATATTCAGCAGGATCATAGCTATTTCCGACTCTTTCATTTGCGAAAATTTCACCAACAACTACTTATAATCGCGGAAACAAACTGCCTTTTTTCTGTTAATCCCAGCTTTTTTTCTGCAAATTTATATATTCTTCTATATATTATCATTATTTTTTTGCACAGTCCTGGTCAAAGTGCACATTTTTTTCATTTAAATTCAAAAAACTGCACATTGCTTAATAATATGGCAGCTGATATAATTACATCTAGTTGTTTTAGAAAGGATGGAACTCCATGGTTACAGTTGCAGATTTTACATCAGACCTTGAACAAATCCGTTGTGTTGCCGGATTTTGCGGGACAAACAGAGAAGTTACCTCGTTCACCATAATCGACACACCTGAGATTCTGGACTGGCTGCATGGAGGAGAATTTGTTGTGGATTCCGGATATATCACCAGTCATAATCCATCCATGCTGAAAGGTTTTATCGCTTCCCTTAAGGAAAAAGGCTGCGCTGCGCTTGGTGTAAAACTACACCGCTATCACAACGAGATTCCCGGCATCATACTTGACGACGGAAACAAACTGGATTTTCCCATATACGAAATGCCATATAATCTTTACTTTTGTGATTTTGCTTCTATGATTTATAAACGTATATTTGAGGAGCAGCTAGATGATATGTACCATGTTTCCATTGCATACAAGGATATTGTCAATTCATTCAGCAAGTATAAGGTACCGGAGAGAATGCTGTCTGAATTAAGCCTGGTGCTTAGAAATCCTGTTTTCCTGATAAATTCACAGTTTGAGCTGATAGAATATTCCTATGGTCCAAGTGACGATTTTTCTTTGCAGAACCTCCTTCACAAAGAAGTTTTGATGGAGCTGGATAAAAATATACAGAATACTCTTCTGAAAAGGCATCAGCAGCAGCCATACCAATTCCACCAATTCTCTATCAGCAGCCCAAAAGGTGAAATAAACTGTATTCTGTTATCATCGGGAAACATTGACGGAGATACAACGTTCTTAATTATTCCGGAGATAAACAAACTGGAAGACTGGCATTACAGGGTTGTAAAGGACATATCGGCCTTATTTCAATTAACAGCTAATAATAAAGTAAACACCCAGGATTTTGCGGCCTCCGTAATCATGGCGCAGTCAAATTCAAACGAAACGATTCTTCGCTATTGCAAGATGTACAATTTTGATTACTCCAAACACCGTATTTGTTTATCCATAGAATTTGACAGTGAGGTACCCACCACATCCACACGTAAATATATAACCAGAGAAATCTTCTCGTCCATAACCACCTGGATCATGAACACCTATGGATGCAACGTTTTTTTCCTAAAAACTCACACCCATTATGTTCTGTATCTGCTCTTTTCTGATGTCATATCACAGGAAACAGCAGAATACCAGGCTTCGGAAGCAGCAAAAAAAATCTGGCATATTTTTAATCACAATAATATTTCCACATATATTGGTGTCAGCTTGTATTCCTCTGATCTACAGCAGATCTCAAAGGCGTTTTTTCAGGCTATCGACGCAATGAAATTGGGCAGAAAACTCTATCCGGAAGAAAATGTGTTTTTATTCCGCACCATTCAGGTTTATCAATGGCTCTCGACCATGCCCCAGGAAAGTCTGGAGGAAATGTACAGAGATACCATAGAGCCCTTAAGCAAGGCCGGTAATTCCGATGTCAATTATGTCCATATATTGAGAACATATATCGGGAATCATTATAACATCAGCAAAACTGCGTCTTATCTGCATATCCATCGCAATACCTTGATGAATTATCTGACCAGAATTCAGGAATTGCTGCCTTACAATATCGGGCTGCCAGAAAATATGCTGAAGCTGCAAATAGGCATACATGCAATGTATTTATTGGACAGAAATATATAGCTATATACTATCCTTTAGATTATCCGCCTGCTCTTGGCATGCGGCTGTATTTACTGTTATAAATATAAAAGGGGGAGTGAAAAGGGGCTGTCCTGAAAACGTAAATCAGAGATAGCCTATAAAGAAACACCCAAAAGGGAATCCATCTCCCAGAGCCACGGCATCTATGCAAGCCGGGTTTAGCATATGAATGTTAGGAAATCAAGTTGAAGAGACACGAAAGAGCTGATATAATGAAGTTGATTTAAGAAAAGCAGCTATTAATAAAAAATCTCTGCATTTTTTCTCTGCTTCTTAATAAGGAGAACGTTTCCATGAAAGGAGGCCAAACCCATGAGCCATGATCAACAGCTATATCAGTATCTGTATCAGACCATTACCACACAGATATGTAACGGTACTTTTATTTATGGACAGGAGTTTCCTTCACAGCGGGAAATCTGCCAGCGATACAACGCGGGGATAACTACGGTTCGCAAAGTGATGAAGCTCCTTGCTGAAGAAGGATATATCCGCACAGCGCAGGGACAGCCGTCTGTAGTAACTTATCGTACCTCAAAGGAAGCCCATGCCGAATTTCTGGTTCAGAACCGTGAGGAAATTGCCGACGCATATAAGGGATTAGGGTTGCTGATGCCAATCCTCTATCGTGAGGGCGCCAAACGGTGTAACGAGTCAGATTTGTATTGGTTGGATAAGATTTTGAATCATATATCAGAACAGATGGAACTGCCAGATCACTATCAGCTGGCCAATGCCTTTTTTACAGCATTGCTCCGTCCATTAAAAAATCAGTTAATCATCGATCTGGAGTTTGACAGTGAAAACTATCTTCACGTCCCATTCGTACCAATTCCCGGCATAGATAATCCTTTTGCTACGACTTTTGAAAGAACAAAAACTTGGTTCAGCAAAGCTATCATTCAAATTAAACAGAAACAGTTTGATGACTTTTATGCCGATGCGTCAAAATTATACCGCGATTCAGGAGAAAGGGTTGACAATTACTTATATGCTTTAGGCAAATATACCGAAAGCAATTCAAATAAGAATGAGGACATCCGCTGGTTCAGAATAAAAGGACATTCCGAGCTATATTCCCGGCTGGCGATGACCATTGTACGCAGGATTATTGCCGGGGAGTTTGACAACGAACCGTATTTACCCTCTATACCAAAGCTGATGGAAGAATACAACATAACAAAAAACACTGCAAGACGGGCGGTTAGCCTGCTCAATTCACTGGGGATCGCACAGACAATTGATAAAAAGGGGAGTATAATTACGCCGGAAGGATATACTTCGTTTAAAAGTGAGCTGGATCTGGCGGAGCCGGTGATACAGGAGCGGCTATCCTTTTTCCTGGAAGCCCTTCAAATTGTAGCTCTCACTGCACGCTGCTGTGCATCATCCATTTCCTTTATTCCGGATTACCTGGGCCAGTCCGTGGAAAGCAGGCTTCGCACAGCATCGGATAACAGAATCACCCCCTTGTCTTTTCAGTTGCTTATGAATGCCTTCATCCAGCTCCTGCCATACCAATCCCTTAAAAATATTTTTCGGCAGCTAGACGACCTGCTGATATGGGGACACTATATGCAGGCAATTGACAAGTCGTATTATCCTGATTACAGTGAAATCGCGCTCGCAATGGAAGCTGTTATCACTGCCTTGAAAGCCCAAAGGAGCGACGCATTACCAGATGCGTTTAGTAATGCGTTTGCCTTGATCTATCAAGATGTTTGTATGGTCTTATCAAAACTCCCCTCCGGTTCCACCTTTAATACGTTGAAGGATCCGGAATGAATTATAATACTGCAAAAAGTAAAGCAGGTGCTTCATAAGTAAAAAATGCCAATATAAAAATGAATATCTTCACTGTTTTCTGTATGTACCTCAGAGCGGGCCAGGAATCTGCATCTGTGCTATACGTGCAGATATTGTCCTATTTCACGCACAAGCTGTTTAAAATCCAAAGGCTTTGCCAAATGGCCGTTCATACCCGCGGCCTTTGTGTTCTCTATGTCCTCAACAAAGGCGTCAGCGGTCATTGCCAGGATAGGAACCGTCTTTGCGTCCTCTCTTGAAAGCGAACGGATAGCGCGGGCTGCCTCATATCCGTTCATCACAGGCATCTGAATATCCATGAGAATCAAAGAATAATACCCTGGCCGGCTCTCCTCAAAACGTTTAAGGGCCTCCCTCCCGTTGACTGCAGCTTCCAGTTCCATCCCGAATCCGCCCAGCAGTTCCAGGGCAATCTCGCGGTTAAGCTCATTATCCTCAACGAGGAGGACCTGGCTTCCGGCGAAATCCAGTGGTTCCGTATCCGGCTGTCCCGGCTTCTTTTCCAGCCTCACCAGTTTCGTATCCGGCCGCATCAATTCCTCCCCTATCCGGCACCGGTTCATGCAGTCAATCACCCCGGACCGGCATAGCGGTTTACTCATAAATCCACAGACCCCCCATGCCATGGCTCTTTCTTTCATTCCGCTTACATCATAGGCAGACACCACCAAAGGCACCCTGCCATGAATCCCCCTGCAGATCATTTCTGTCTTCTCCATACGTTCAACTTCCGCCAGACTTAAACCCAGAATGATAAAACCGAAGTTTTCTGTCCCCCAATGTGTCAGGAAGCGTTTCCCCGCTTCCTCAAAATCCGTGCACTCCACCTCCATCCCCATAGAACGGAGCAAACTGCCTGCACACGCCTGCTGTACAGGGTCATCGTCTATCAGCAGGACATGTAATCCCCTGAAATCTTTCTGTTCCTCTTCTGAATCAGCCAGGACATCCATGGGCATCAGAACATCGAACACAGTTCCCACACCCAACTGGCTTTTAACTGTTATAGTGCCCCCCAGCAGGTCAATCAGACGCTTCGTAATTGCCATTCCCAGCCCGCTTCCCTCGATTTGGTCGATACGGCTGTCCCTTTCACGGGTAAACGGTTCAAAAATCTGCTCCAGATATTCCGGACTCATACCAATCCCATTGTCAGACACGGTAAAGCAGATCATGGCTTTTTTTGCAGACTCTGTTTCCTGTATCTCTATTTTTAAGATGATCCTCCCGTCTTTGGGAGTAAATTTTGAAGCATTGGAGAGAAGATTGAGAAGAATCTGGCGGAAGCGGAGCGCGTCACTCATGAAGTTCTCCCAGCCCGGACCTTCCAGGTACACATCAAATCTCTGATTCATTTTGCGGATGCCTGGCAGCACAATTGTGATAATCTCCTGCAGCTCATCCGGCAGACACATTGGAGCCATGCTGATAGAAAAATTACCGTTTTCAATTTTGGACATATCCAGCACGTCGTTAATCAGCCCCAGAAGATGATGGCTGGATAAACGGATTTTCTGAAGACAATCCTTCACACGGTCCTGATCCCCAATATGGGCGGCTGCAATTTCAGCCATACCGGTGATCACATTCATGGGTGTACGGATATCATGGCTCATGCGTGAAAGAAAGTCAGACTTTGCCGCATTCGCATATTTTGCCGCCTCCAGGGCGCTGTTAAGCATGTCGGTCCGCTCTTCCAGTTTGCGCTGAAGTTCCCTCAATTCTGTAATATCCGTAATATCTATAAACATAGACAGGTACACGGGGTCATCCGATATTGTATCAATGCAGGTGCTGTTGAAGTGGAACCACCGGTCACGGTCATATTTATCTTTAATACGTATAGTCGCCTCAAGGGGCTCCCCTCTTCTCAGACCCGGAAAATGGCTGATTATTAGCTCCCGGCTTTCCCCGGACATCACCTCCAGCGGGTCGATGGCGGCGATATCCTCCATGCTGACATCAAAAATATCCTTAATCCGTTCGCTGGCGTCAAGCATTACAATCCCCTGCGGCAGGATGCGGTGCCTGACTATGAATCCCGGAATATTCTCATAAGCAATACTCCGCTCCTTCTGGGTCTGCACCAAATCTGTGACATCAATCATTGTGGTGTAGGCAATCTGTATTCCATCCATGTATTCATCTGTCAGAAAACCCACTATTTTGACCCAGCGCATGGAACCGTCCGGCATTTTAAGCGGCAGATATGCCTCGTAACTTTTCTCATCCGCATTGGTCATACTCTGGATATTCTCATTAATAATCCTCAAACCGGTTTCATTGTCCCAGAAATACGCATCGCAGCAGTTATGGAATCTGGTCTCATAGTCCTCTTTCGTGTACCCAATCATCCGGTAGTAACATTCATTAGCCCAGATAACAGTAAAATGTTCATCCATCAAGTGCCTGCTGACACTGACCTCCATTGCACTCATAAGCATTTCCTGCTCGTTTTTTGTTCTCATTAATTCTGTTACATCTGTCATTACCGTGTAAGAAATGCGGAATCCGTCTATGTATTCATCTGTAAAAAAGCTCACCAGCTTGACCCAGTAGCTTGAACCGTCCTCATATTTCATGGGCACAATCGCCTCATATCCATCCCCATTATTTTTCAGAACAGCTTCAACTTTGCTTGTCAGGAGTTCCCAGCCCTCCGGGTTATTGGCAAAGAACTCATCCGGATGATTGTGGAACAACGCCTCGTATCTTGCCTTTGAATAGCCAATCAGCTTATAGTAATACTCATTGGCCAGGACACAGGTATAATGTTCATCAATCAGGTGTTTGCTGACGCTTATATTAAGCGCACTCATAATCATCGCCTGCTCCTGCATCATTTTATCAAAATCCTGCCTGGTTTCCTTTTGTTCCAGCCGGGCCTGCATCATATCAGTCACATCAACCATCGTTGTATAGGACACACGGTATCCATTGATAAACTCATCGGTAAACACCGCCTGCATCCTGACCCAGAAAGTCCCTCCATCCGGATATATCATGGGAAGATATAAGGAATAGCCGCTTTTCCCCTGCTCCAGTGCAGAATGGACCTGTTCCGTCAGCCTGGCCCATCCTTTGGGATTATTATAAAAATATTCATCGCAGTGATTGCGAAACAGATGTTCATACAAGGGCTTCGGATAGCGGATTAGCTCATAGTAGTAATCATTTGCCCAGATACAGGTAAAATGATCATCTACCAGATGCTTGCTGACGCTTGCGCCTAAAACACTCATCAGCATACTGTATTCAGCATTGAGCTGTTCATAACTCAGGTTAATCTCCATTCAGGTGTCCTCCGGGATTTTACTTTCTCATCGCCTTTATGGCTATTTAGTGATTCACGCCGGATTTGCCGGCTGTTTCTGGGGAAAAATCACTGTTTAAGTATTTTCCTATTTCCCTCCACAGGATTGCTTTGTCCAGGGGTTTTGCCATATGTCCGTTCATTCCGGCGTCTTTCGCAGCCTGGATATCCTCCGAAAACGCATCCGCTGTCATGGCAAGGATGGGAACTGCCTTGGCCCCGTCACGGTCCATGGTGCGGATGGCTCTAGTGGCCTCATATCCGTTCATCACCGGCATCTGGACATCCATTAAAATCACGTCATAGAAACCGTCCGGGGAGCGTCTGAACGTCTCCACCCCCTCGGCTCCGTCACTTGCAGTATCCACTTCAGCGCCCATGTCGGCCAGGAGTTCCCTGGCAACCTCCTGATTGATTGCATTGTCTTCTATGAGCAGGAAGCGCCTGCCCGTAAACCTGGCTCCGGTATCTGTCCCCTGCGTTTTCCTGGCCGGCTGTCCCTCAAGCACATACCGCTGCAGCCCATGAATCAGGGTCGAGACGAATATCGGTTTCTGCAGAAAACCTGTGACACCCGCCTTTTTTGCATCTTTTTCAACATCGCTCCAATCGTAAGCTGAGATAATCAGTACCGGCAGCTGGCCGCCGCACAATTCCCGAATCCGGCGGGTGGTTTCAAATCCGTCCAGATCCGGCATTTTCCAGTCAAGAAGCACCGCGTCATACATTTCCCCGTTCTGCTTTGCTGTCTTTATCATTTCCACAGTCTGGATGCCGCTGTCGACCCAATCCGCATGGATACCCAATTGTCCGAGCATCTCAGCCATATACTCGCACATGACTGCGTCATCATCTGTGACAATGATTCTCAACCCTGGAAATTCCCCTTTTATAAACTGGTTCTCTTCTATTTTCAGTGGTAGTTCCACCCTGAAGCAGGTCCCTTTTCCCAATTCGCTGGTAACCTCAATAGTTCCTCCCATCATATCCACGAACCTTTTTGTGATTGCCATTCCAAGACCGGTTCCTTCCGTCTTATCCACACGGCTGTCCCGTTCTCTGCTGAATGCCGTAAAGATTTGGGCCAGGTATTCCGGTTTCATGCCGATTCCCGTGTCAGTTATTGAAAAGCTAAAGAGGGCTGTTCCGTCCACAGCCTGCTTCTCGCAGACATCCATGGAAACAGTTCCATTGACAGGGGTAAACTTATATGCGTTAGACAAGATATTGATAAAAATCTGCCTCATACGCAGGGCATCACTTAAAAACTGTTCGTGCACCACTGACCGCAGGCGAATGGAAAAATGCTGCTCCTTCTCGCCGAACTGTGGCTGCATAATGGCCACTACATTCTCCAGCACCTCCGGCAAGGACATGGAATCTTCCCTGAGAACCATTTCTCCGCTTTCAATTTTAGACATATCCAGCACATCGTTAATAAGACTCAGCAGATGCTGCCCTGACAAACCAATCTTCCTTAAGCAGTCCTTCACCTTTGCAGGGTCGTCCAAATGGGCTTCTGCAATATCCTTCATGCCGAGCACCGCATTCAAGGGAGTCCTGATATCATGGCTCATTCTGGAAAGAAAATCTGATTTTGCACGGTTCGCCTCCTCCGCTGTCTCCAGGGCAGAACGAAGCTCCTTCGCCTGCGCCTCCAATTTCTGCTGCATCTGCCGAAGTTCTGTTTCGTTGGTAATATCAATATAAATGGCCAGGTACACCGGATCGCCTTCCTGATACCCGATGCAGGAGGCGTTAATCTGCAGCCAGGCGTCATTGCCAGACCGGTTCTTCATCTGTACCGTAAAATGAACCGAATTGCCATTGGTAACAGCATTTTTATGTTCCAGAAATACCGGCATGTTGCGTATTATATTTTCACGAAAAAGAGCATTATCCATGCCGTCCATGCTGTCTTTCCCAAAAAAGTCAAAAAAACGGTCATTTGCCTCCAGCAGCTTAAAGTCCAGGTTCCGGTTAACTCTGAACTTGGAGACAAATCCCGGCAGGCTGTCGTAGGTCACTGACTGCTCCAGCTTCATATCCATCACATCGGTAATATCCGTCATGACCGAATAGCTGACCTGGTAGCCATCCACATATTCATCCGTAAGATATGCATTCAGCCGCACCCACATATAATCATGATGGTTTCCGTTATGTTTCCGCCGCATCCGCGTAACCAGATTATAGGACTTTTCCCCTGATTCCAGTGTCTCCATTACCTTGGCGCTCAGCTGCATCCACAGCTTTTCATCGTGGATATTCAAATCGTCATTCATATAGTAATGAGCCGGCTTATTGTGGTACAATGCCTCATACTCCTCCCTGGAATATCCAATCAGTTCATAATAGTAGTCATTGCACCATACCAGGGTATAATACTCATCCAATATATGCTTACTGACGCTGACATGCAGCAGATTCATCAGCGTATCATATTCGTAGCCTGTCCGTTTGAGCGTTTCATTTAATATTTCCATACTTCCTCCTCCTCAGTGACCCAACAGGGAGAGCATCATCTTTTTAATCTTCTTCCATGCGTTAATAACACTCCAGAGTGGTCATGGCTTTGCATCTCTTTTGTAATTATACATCTTTCATACTTTGACTACAAGTAGTTTTGACAGGCATTGGAAGGAATTGCATTTTGGGGACTTCAGGTTATTGAACAGCCTTACCCGCTTCATCGCCTCAGCAAGATTAGCGCCATATCCGGCATACGCAAAAAGCCCCGGAAAAGTCGTCTTCCGGAGCCTGGCATCTATTTCTTATGTCCTGAAAAGGAGCTGTTTTTTTATTGAGACAATGCTTATTCTAATCAATATTATAAAATCTTATTGCTCCAACAGGAGATAACCAAGTTAGTCCTTATCTTTATCCATATAGTCTGAAATGAAGTTTTCATCCATGCCATGCAGAAGATAAAAATCAAAATAATCTGTCTGAAGACGCTTGAGCTGTTCTTCAAACACGGCTTGTATATCCGGATTAGCTGCCCCATAGAATTTTGTGGCGAGGTAAGGCTGTGTCAATATAGTTGATACCACTGGACAATGACTGGTCAATGACTTTTCGTCCTTCTTCCCTGTCAATACGGTTTGGATTGTCCTTTTCCATGGGCAGGCGCAATGCGCCCAGCCCCAATGCTGATAAATTTAATGAACGAAACTTTTTATAGTACATGGTCACCCTTCTATCATCATCAACAGCTTTCGGCTGCATATTCCTCATAGGTCTTAACGCCCTGTTTCAAACGCTCTAAACCATCCAGAAGCCGTTCTTTCGGGCAGGCTGTATTCATTCGCAGAAATTCTCTGCCGTTTCCGCCATATACCATACCGGCTGACAGGTAAAGTCCTGTCTCCTTTCTGAGATACCGGCATAATTCTGACGCATCCACAATGATTTTACGGCAGTCCAGCCAGAGCAGATAGGTGGCGTGGGCCGGTACCAGAGACATCTCCGGGATTTCATCGTTCAGAAATTTACGGACTGTTTTCCTGTTTTCTGCCAAATACTCCCTAAGCGCATCCAGCCAGCCCTCGCCTTTTGTAAATGCTGCAATGGCAGCTTCAATCGCAAAGGCGTTGGGTTCCGCTACTTCATCCGTATTCAAAGCGCGCTCCATCTTGTGACGTAGTTCTTCGTTTGGCACCATGACAGCTGCTGTCTGCAAACCAGCCAGATTAAAGGCTTTCGTTGGAGCGATGCAGGTGATGCTGTTCTGAGCGCATGTTTCTGATACTGATGCAAAGGGGATATAACCGTACCCCGGCTCTGTCAGATCACAATGAATCTCATCCGACATAATCTTCACATGATTGGCCGCACATAGCTCTCCGATTCTCCCCAGTTCTTCCCGCGTCCAGAGCATTCCGGTGGGATTGTGAGGATTACAGAGAATCATCAGAGTCGTCTGCGGATCTGACAGCTTCTTCTCTAAGTCCTCCCAGTCAATCCGGTAGCCCGCTCCATCATAGAGCAGCCTGTTCTCGATGATGTTCCGGCCATTGTTTCGGATAGAATTAAAAAAGATGTTGTAGACCGGTGTCTGAACCAGCACATTTTCTCCAACCGTCGTCAGCTTTCTGACGCCGCTTGAAATAGCCGGAACCACTCCGGTGGTAAATACCAGCCAGTCTTTTTCCATCACAAAGCCGTGCCGCCGTTCCCACCAGCCGGTGACCGCTTCTCTCCATGCGTCCGGAACTACCGTATAGCCAAAAATCCCATGGGCTGCCCGTTTCATCAGCGCTTCCCTGATTTCCGGGGCTGTCTCAAAATCCATATCCGCCACCCACATGGGAAGCTCACCCTCCGGTACATCCCACTTCATGGAACCTGTTCCCCGGCGCTCGGTTAACTCATCAAAATTGTAAGGCATCCTACACAGCCTCCTTTAATTCTTCCGTCTGAATGAACGTTTTTGTCACATCAATCTTTGATGCATCCATAATCAGTTCTTCGATTTTTCCTGCCCGGATTATGCCGCTGTTGGGATTTAAAACGCTGTCAATGGTATTGTTCACCTCCACATCCACCGTGGAATATTCAAATGCAAGCGTTGTATTTAAAAGGCGGCAGTTTTTCATCACCAGATTGTCAATGTAACACATACCCTGGCTGCTTTCAATGGTACAGTTGATGAGCGTTAAGTTCTTCGCATTCCAGCCTAAATATTCGCCGGAAATAAAGGAATCATAAACCGTTACATTTTCACTGTTCCAGAACGCGTCCTTGGACAGCAGCCTTGCGTGATGAATTTCCGCATTTTTAACCCCATCAAAGGAATAATTTCCAACCAGTTCAAAGCCGTCGATATAAAGATTGCTGCTGTTCATTGCAAAATAATCGCCTTTCGCGGATACCTGGTCCATCCGGATCTGATCGCAGTTCCACAGGGTCTCACCTGCATTCGGCATGGTAACGCGCTCCAGTTCGATTCCGGTGGTACGGCGGAAATTTTTTGGAGCCTCCACAATACAGTTTTTCATGGAGATATTCTCCGTATACCAGATTCCGGCACGCCCCATCTCAAACAGCACGCAGTCCTCCATTTTAATATTGTGACTGTACCACAGCGGATATTTCCACTTGAACATGCTGCGGTAAAGCTCAATGTTTCTGCTTTCCTTTAAAGGGGATTCCCCATCAGCAAAAGTGGTATCATAGATTTTCAAATCCTTACCCTGGAATAACGCGCGCTCTCCTGTTAAAAACTTCTGATTAATCTGTTTCATTTTGTCTGCTCCTCCTTAAAATAATGTGAGTCGGTTTCTTAATATGAACTATCCTAACTGACGAAAATAACGGCTGGCTAACATAAGTATAAACTTTAAATAAACTTTGCCGTTTTACTCTTTTTCTTTATCTGACGATATTTTAATACCAATAGCATGAAATATCCAATGCTTATATCAAATTTATTTCTATGCTTTTTGAGTATATCATATGGCTGGGTTTTCTGGATTTCAGAAATACTCAGCCATTTTGGGTACGGGCGGTTTTAACTGTCTGCATCTCACTATTTAGAGGCGATTGCAGCGACCGGTATGGTTGTCACCAGGGAAATTGCCCCGGCCTCCTTCTAAACATTTCTACCCATTTCATATGCGGCAGACAGCGCTTCCCCACATTCCTCTATTGCTCCTTTTTTGTCAGCACCGGTTCCGCGCACGACGCCGGCCAGACGGGACTTTTCAAAACAGCTGATCCAGCCCTCCAGGCCTTTCACTGCAGCCTCCATAGAGCTTTCCTCCTCGTCCGCCGAAGTGGCCAGCAGATAAATGTCACGGAATTCATACTCTGCCGGGAACAGCGGATTGGTGCGGTCCAACAATGTTTTCATCTGCCCCGACATCTCATAGAAATAAATCGGGGTCGCAAATACCAATACATCCATTGCTTTCATCTGCGCTATAATTCTTTCTGCGTCGTCGCGCAGGATACATTTCCCTGTGGTCTGGCAGCCCAGGCAGCCCTTGCAGAATTCAATTTTCTTATCATAAAGGCAGATTTTCTTTGTCTCATGACCTGCCTCCTCTGCGCCTTTTATAAATACATCCGCCAGTGTCTCCGAATTTCCGCCGATACGGGGGCTGGTCGATAAAACCAGAATTCTTTTACTCATACATTTCCTTCCTTTCACAAATTCTCTCTGAAAAAGCGCTCCAGCTTATCAAAGGGAATCCGATCTGTCCTGTCATATAAATCAATGTGCTCCGCATCCTCCACCACATAAAGTTCCTTCGGCTCCTGTGCTTTCTCGTATACCATTTCAGAAAAGAACTTTGAGTGGGCACGGTCACCTGCAATAAAGAGAACGGGCCTTGGTGATATCTCCCCAACAAACGCGGTTAAGTCGGCATTCAAAAATGCCAGATCACTGGTTGTAGTAAATCCGCCTCTGGCGTTCGGATGGTGGCCTCTCTTTACTGCGTAGAAGCGGAACCATTCAGCTCCCGGCTCCGGCATTCCTTCCGGCACTGCATCTATGGGTTCTACCGGAAAACTGGGAATATATTCCGGATATCCCTGTTCAAAATCTTCCCACCGTTTCAGAGACAGCCGTTCTTTCATTTCTGCCAGCGCAGCTTGATCCTGCGTGCCGCGGACGGCGGTTGTCATGACATACATGCTTGCGGTTGCCACCGCTTTGATTCTTGTATCCGCCTGTGCTGCGGATAAAGCGAAGCCTCCGGAACCACAGATACCGATTACCCCGATTTTATCACAGTCCACATATGGGACTTTGACTCCAAGGTAATCCACCGCTGCGCTGAAATTCTCCGTAAAGATTTCCGGCGACGAAAGATTCCTCGGCTCCCCGGCGGACTCCCCCATAAAGGACTGGTCAAAGGTCAGGACCACAAATCCTCTTTTGGCCAGTTCATTGGCATAAACACAAGGCCCCTGCTCTTTTACGCCGCCATAGGGCGCACCCACGATAATCGCCGGATGCGTTCCGCTGCCATCGATCGCCTTTGCCTGATAGAGATCTGCTGCAATGGCAAGTCCGTAACGGTTATTATATCTCACGTGTTTTCTTTCTACATCTTTACTTAATTCTGCAATGTAATTTGCCATGATAATGTTCCTTTCTTTTCTTCCATATCTTACCGCGCAAAGCGCGCCCTGCCCGCAAGGCTTGAATTACGGGGTACCTTTTGGGTATACTTTTTATGCCATGCTTTCCTTCAAAATCTGTACAATCTCATCATGGGTCAGTACCTTATAGCCGCCGTCCATCACAAATGTACCGTTCGCTATGCCCCCGATCATTTCCTCTGTGACTCCCAGTTCGCGGATACTCATTACAAGGCCCAGTTCCTTCATGTAGCTATCCATCTGTTTCAGGCCCTCCGCCGCAAGTTCCTCATCGGTTTCTCCGGCTGGGTCCACATCCCATACATTGACAGCATACCGTTTGAATTTAGCAAGGCCGTAAGGCATCAGGAATCTGTAATAGGCCATGGAAACGGCAGACAGTGTCATTCCGTGGGTGGCATCCGTGTAAGCTCCTGCCGACTGCCCAATCATATGCACTATACAGTCTGTTGTCTTTCCTTTGGACACCAGTGTATTTAATGCCCATGTAGCGGTCCACATGATATTGCTTCTGGCCTCATAGTCCAAAGGATTCTTAACTGTAATCCTGGAGCTGTGAATCATGGATTTTAACATCCCCTCCATGATATAATCGGAAGTATTGTCATCCTCACCGGAAAAGTACTGTTCCAGAATATGAGACATAATATCATAAAAGCCTGCCACCATATGATACCTGGGCAGCGTAAAGGTATAGGCAGGGTTCAGCACTCCTTCCTTATATAATCCTGTTATTCTTCTTTATTCATCTGAAACACCAGATAGTCCAGGCAGTCAATCCGCTTTTCATTCATATGTACTTTTTCCAACAGGCGTTTTCTATGCTGTTCCAACAGCTTTAACTGGTTCTGCCGGTTTCCAGCGATGCCTAATTTCATAAACTCTGCCACCATCTCCAGATCACATCCGGCATCCTCCAGATTTTGAATCACGGAATCAGGGTTTTCCACATAGTTTGCCATTCTAATCTATCACCTCCCTTGTCTCCATTTCCCTCTATACCAATTACGCATCGTGTGTTCTACATATAATTGACACTTATTGCTTTATTGTTTCTATGCAGTTTCGACCCTGTTTTCCCCATAAGTTTCTGCCATAGGCGCAATCATATTTTGTGTTACTTTTCCATATAACCACATTCCAAAAGGAATGGACAGCGCCTCCGCCACCGCAAACCCCGACCAGATAACCGTTATATTTCCCATAGCTGCTCCAATCAGAAGAATCGGTATGAGCAGAATTACCTGGCGCATGAATGCAAGATACATGCTGTAGTTTCCATTTCCAAACCCCTGAAAAATTGCCGCAAATATAATCCCCACCGACGATACAAAAAAGCTGACCGACATAATTCTGACCGCTGGAATACCGAGCCGTATCATCTGCTCAGAGGCGTCAAACAACATCAGGATTTTATCCGGTATCAATTCAAGAGAAATCAGGACCACTGTCATGATTATCACTGCATAAAGAAATGCGCACCGGATTGTCTCATGGATTCTCTTTTCTTTTCCGGCCCCATAATTGTAAGCAATAATCGGGATCAGGCCGTTGTTCATTCCCTGGACGCCAATCTGTGCCAGGTTCTGAACTTTCATCAGGATTCCATAGATTGCCACTGCTGTTGATGAAAACTGGTACAGGATGGTATTGATAAATATTCCCATGACGGACATGATTCCCTGTACAATCGCTGTGGGGATTCCAACTTTCAGGATATTAGCCACATACTTTTTCTGGATATGCAGGGTAAAATGAACCGGGATTTCTTTGTTCCTTTTTATATTCAGATAAATTCCAAGAAGTCCTCCTGCCAGCTGCCCCGTGACGGTCGCTGCGGCCGCCCCTGCCGTCCCCATGGCCGGAAAACCAAAATATCCAAATATCAGGATTGGGTCTAAAATCACATTCACGAGGGAAGCTGTCCCCAGCGTGGCAAGGAACAGATTGGATTTTCCTGTCGCAATCAACAGCCGGTCAAACACCCACTGGAGCATCTGGCCAAAGGAAAAGAGCATGCAGATCCGTATATAGGAAATTCCGTACCGCGCAATCACTTCATTCCCGCCGGCCTGCCATGCAAAGTATGGTTTTACAAGTAACAGGCAGACAATTACATTAATCAGATACGCTCCGAATGCCATGACGATTGCCGCCGATGTTGTCTTTTTTACTTCCTCCGGTTGCTTTTCTCCCATGGCTTTGGATACCATTGCGTTCAGCCCCACGGCCAGCCCGCATCCCAGCGCAATCATGAGCATCTGCAGCGGCGCCGCAATTGAGATTCCCGTCAGCGCATCCTCGCTGACACGGGAGACAAAGATACTGTCCACAAGGTTATAAAGATTGTTTACCAGCAATGATATAATCAGTGGTATGGACATTTTTATGATTAATCGGGGGATCGGTGTTGTCCCCATGATGCTTTCCTTCTGCATATTTTCCTCCTCGCAAATTATTTGCTTCTTTTATGTCTTTATTGTAATCCAAAATCATATTCATATCAAATACTTATATTAAATACAATCCCATACTTGACAGGCATATCGCATTCTATATATAATAGACATAGAAGAATTTTCGTGTGTCTGGCATAAATAACAGGAATGGAGGAATCAGATTGGATATTCGTGTTTTAAGATACTTTATGGCTGTCACCAGGGAAGAAAGCATATCAGGGGCCGCGGAGTCCCTCCATATGACACAGCCAACGCTGTCAAGGCAGCTCATGGACTTAGAGAATGAGATCGGAAAAAAACTGTTGATCCGCGGAAACCGCAGAATCACATTGACAGAGGAAGGGATGCTCCTCCGCAAACGGGCGGCGGAAATACTCGATCTGGTAGATAAGACAGAAGCGGAACTTACGGCGCCGGATGAGGCCATTGGCGGAGACATTTACATTGGAGGCGGGGAGACAGATGCCATGCGTCTGATTGCCAGGATAGCCACGGATTTACAAAAGAGCTGTCCTGATATCCGCTACCACTTATACAGCGGAAACGCGGATGATGTGATGGAACGGCTGGACAAGGGGCTTCTGGACTTTGGAATCCTCATCGAACCGGCAGATATGAAAAAGTATGATTATATCCGCCTTCCTGCCACCGATACCTGGGGGCTATTAATGCCCAAGGACTGCCTTCTGGCCGCCCACGATTTCATCCGGCCGGAGGATATCTGGGAGCTGCCTCTTATATCCTCCCGACAGACTACGGTCAGCAATAAATTTTCGGGCTGGCTGAAAAAAGATTATGATAAGCTGAATATCGTAGCCACCTATAATCTGGTATACAATGCCTCCCTTATGGTGGAGGAGGGACTGGGATATGCCCTGTGCCTGGACAAGCTGGTGAACACCTCAGAAGGCAGCCGCCTGTGTTTCCGGCCGTTGAAACCAAAGATGGACGCCCATCTTGACATTGTCTGGAAAAAATACCAGGTATTTTCCGGAGCAGCCGACCGTTTTCTTAAAAATGTGCAGGACGCTTTTCATAGCAGTATCTAATCTTCCATGCAGACCTGCCATATGGCGTAGAAAAACACGTGCTCTGCAAAATATAGTTACTGTCAATTCGGACAAGGACAGGCAGCCTCTGCAACACGCCATGCAGAGGCCGCCTGTTTCTTTTCCCATTCCAGCTATTCCAAAGAAAATGTTACTGTCACATCACCGCTTCCAAGCGCTTCCGTCCATCCGGATAAATCATCTATTTTGCCCAGCCTCGTATAGCTCCAGGAATTAGAACCATAAAATATTACGATCTGATTTCCGTTATATAAAACAATATCCCCTGACTGCGTCGTGGTTTGACTGTTACTGGCCGGCAGACTGGTTCCAATCGAGCCTACCTTTTCAAATCCGGAATAATCATTCATCTGGATTACTACAGGAGCAGTCTGCATCATCCTGACAAAAGAATCCACTGCCGTATTATCCTCCAGCGTTGCTGTAAATGTACTGCTGCCTATCTGTACATTCATCGTTATTGCTCTGCTCTCCTCCGTCGTCGCTATTTCTGACGTCTCCATTGTTGTTTCAGCTGTATGTTCACTCCTGGCTGCTTCTTCCGGCTGTAGATTTCCGGCACTATAGGCTGACGATACAAACATGGCAGCCAACACCAATCCCGCAAACAGCTTCTTCTTATATAGTCTCATGAATCCTATTTCCTTTCGTAATATTTTTAATCGCTCTTTTTGCAAACATCCCCTGCGGCTTTCTTCCCCTTACATTTCTTCTTCGGAACTTAGATGGATTTTTCTCCTCACTCCACCTTAAACCGGTATCCGGCTCCCCAGACCGTCTCAATAAACGGTGAGGAATCGGCATTCTTCTCCAGTTTCTCTCTCAAACGGTTTATATGTACTGTCACAGTCGCCGTATTTCCTACCGAGTCCATGCCCCAAATCCGGTCAAACAATGTATCTTTTGAGAAAACAATATTGGGATTCTCAGCCAGGAAAAGAAGCACTTCAAATTCCTTATTGGCCAGGTTCATTTCCTCGCCATTCAAGTATACCCTTCTTTCCTTAGGACGGATGGCGAGATTCTTCACGATAATTGCGTCCTCCTTTTGCTGCTCCCGGTGCTCCAGCAGTCTCTCGTGAATCTGGATATGGGATTTTACCCTGGCTACCAATTCCGCAGGACTGAAAGGCTTTACCAGATAATCGTCCGCCCCCAGGCCAAGTCCCCGTATTTTGTCTACATCCTCTTTTTTGGCTGTGACCATGATAACCGGCAGATGCAAGGATTTCCTTACCTCCCGGCACACCTCAAACCCACTTTTACCCGGCAGCATCACATCCAGAATCAGGGCATCCCAGCCGCCGGCCATTGCCCGGTTAAGCCCCTCATTTCCATCAAAAATAAGCTCTACTTCAAAACCGCCGGCCTCCAGATAATCCCGTTCCAGTTCTGCAATCAACTCGTCATCTTCTACTATCAATACTTTATTCATGCTATTTCTCCTCTGTCATTGGCAGATGTATAATAATCGCAAGGCCTCCATGATTTTCCGCATGGACGATTCCTCTGTGGCCTGATATGATCTCCTTTACAACAGCCAGTCCGATTCCGCTGCCTTCCCCAGAATTACTCCTGGCCCCATCCACCCGGTAAAAGCTCTCAAACAGGCTGTCCAGGCTTTCTTCCGGCACCCCCGGCCCATCGTCGGAAAAAATGAACTCCACCACTGTACTGCGTTCCACACGCCTTAGGGATATCACCACATTTGAATGGGGATGCCTGCGGTAGTGTATGGTATTGGTAAACAGGTTGTCCAGCACGCGTTTCATCTCCTCTTTATCAAGAAGGACCGGGAATTCTCCCCCTTCACTTGTGAGTTTAAATTCCACCTTATTTTGTCTGGCCTCCTCCTCATAAGAAATCAGGTATTGCCCTATAAACCTTTTTAAATCTGCCGGTTCCAAATGGTAATGGAAGCTGCTGCTGTCCAGCCGGTTATATTCGGAAAGACTGTCTACCAGGCGAGATAAATCCTTTGCCCTTGTTTTGATGGCGGACAGATACCGCTGCCTTTTTTCCGGGGTATTGGCAATCCCATCCATCAGCCCGTCCAGATACCCGCTGATGGACGTGAGCGGGGTCCTAAGGTCATGGGAAATCCCAATAATCAGGTCCTTTTTCCGCTGTTCATCCTTCAGCCGCTGTTCCACTGACTCCTTTAAATAGGCTCTCATCTCATCAAAGTCCCGGCATACCTCGCCGAATTCATCCTCTTTCGTATAATCAATGCTGGTATCTAAATTCCCCTCCTTGATTTCCTTTGTGCCGCGGCTCAGTTTCTGCAAAGGAACCAGAACGCTCTTAGATATCCAGCAGGAAAGAATTCCATTGACACAAACAGTCAGGACCAGAAATGCGCTGATAAAGCCCACGATATAGTTCAGGATATAGTTCTGCAGATAGGAGATAACTTCCTGGTCGGTTTCCCCAGTATGGACCGCCAGGATGCACACAGCCTTCTCCCCATGGTAAAACGTATGCTTCACCACAGACACATCATGGTAGCTTGCTGTCAGGGTCTTAGCCGATTCCATGGCTGTACCTGCTACAGATTCCGCCGCCCTCATCTCCTCCTCCGAAATATTGGAATAAATCTCATTTCCATTTTTGGTAATCAGAAAATGATATCCCATTCTGGAAAGTTTATTTTCCAGATGGTTCATTTTGTCACTTTTCCTGATTTCCGTCCCGGCCTCTCTATGAACCCCCTGTCCCCAGTTATTCTCCCACAGTTCCTGTTGATAGGTGTAAATAAGGCTCTGGGCCGACTGAATCCCATTCTCATCCTGATACATGGTCTCCAGCGTATACCAGTAACTGCCCAGCGAAGTCTGTAAACATACTGCAACAATAATGGCCGTCAGCATAATCGGAATAAGCGCCATCATTACATTAGATAATTTAATTTTCTGTCTGATTGTCATTGCCTGTTTTCTCCCCATATTCCCATTTTTTCTCCGGAATAAAAATTGCGGAGCTTTTCCAATCCTGTACATGTCTGCAGCTTCCAGATGTTTTTGTACGGTATCTGCTTTATATAACGGGAGGAGTCATGATGTGTTTAAACAATTTCCAAACTATCGAGCCAATCTTATCCGTTCAGACATCCTCTGACACCTATCACGATGCCAAATAAAATCATCAGAGCCCCGAAAATCCGATTCAATATGAAATAAACATCGTCCGTAACCTTTTTCCGATACAGGCTAACAATCACCGCGATTGCAAGCCACCAGATACAGGTACCTGCAAAGATACCACATATCAGTTGGACATTCTCTCCCACAGATTCATTACCGCCAATCCTGAACATGGAAAATACTACCATAAAAGATAAAATCGTTGCGGGATTGGTAATCGCAATCACAAAGGAGGACAGGAAGCAGGAGAAAATATGTCCGGGATGTTCCTCCTTATTGTTCCCTGCCGCACTGGCGAAGGAATGACTCTCCTTTTTCTTGATTGTGCGGACTCCAATGGCAACCACCATCAGACAGCCAACCATGCAGATAGTGCTCTGATGTTTCAGCAAAATATCTGAGATGAAGGTAAGCCCAAACACCCCCACACATGCGTAAAAGATGTCTGCTGCAGAGGAACCAATCCCGGTCAAAAAACCTGCAAATGCACCTTGGGTCAGCACCCGCTGTATGGATAATATACCCACGACCCCGGCGGGTACCCCGAATACAACCCCGATTACCAAACCTTTTAATAAATAATTCTCCAGCATATTCCTTACCTTTTACTCCACTGAAAACGAATAATAGTTATCATAGTCTTCCCTGTGATAATACCGGATTTCTCCGCTGTCCTGGCTATATACTATGGTCCATTCAGTTGACGCAAATTCTCCGAAATTATTTTTACTGACACTGCTCATCGCGTCTTTCATGTTCTCCATATCCATGGCCGGCTGTTCTGACAAACGTTCCAGTAACATTTCATATCGTGTATGAGACTGTTCTGTCCCAATCCCATATTTATCTCCCTGGGTCAGGTAAAAATTTGTCACCACAGGAGTTTCAACCACCGACATCTCGTTGTTCACATATTCCACAGCCACCGAACGACCGCTTTTATCTGACAGAGCCAAATGAAGCATCATGCCTGCGGAGGAATGCATATCATACTGTCCCAATAACTGAACCGCCTCGTTCACACTGGCGGCTTTGTCCAGAAGCAGCCTGACAGCGGTTGTGGTTGTAAGGTCCGGCTTTCCGGTATCCTGCTCCGTAACCGCTGAGTCATCAATCATCAGCACGGCTACACAGAGACCTTCTTCGTTAATCCCATCCATTGGGGCATACAGGGCTGCGGCCGATATGATTTTAGATACGGTTTTTTCCGGATCGTATTCCGTACCCAGATTCAGAAAATCCAGATTTACAGTAGAAACCGAAGCATATCCTCTCTCCGGTTTTGACTTGACAACCATGGAGGTGCATTCCATCCAATCAAAGTTCCTGCCATACATCACACCGCCCTTCGGATTTCTGGCCGACAGAGTACTGCATCCGAAGCTGCCTCCTAAAAAACGGGGATATAGAAATCCTTTGAACAGAGCCTTACCGACAAACTTTGCCACATCCAGATCGGAAGCTGCTCCACCCTGTTCCAGAAAGCGGTCGAACCCATAATCGTCCCTGTATTCCATATAATAGAAACCGTCTTCCAGTTTCTGTACATTGACAGCCGAATCAACGCCAGCCCTGATTCGGAAATAAAGATAGGCGGCACCCGAAATCAGCAGCATTAACACAATCAGCAGGATTCGTACACCCTTTTTCATTGTTGTCTCCTTCTTTTCATTGCATCTATTTTTCTTGCAAACATTTCTTTTCCAAGGATTCTCCTTTGCCCCTGATTCTGACCATGATTGGAATTGGATTGAAATTATGATTCCTGCGCTCCACGTGTGCCGGCACTCCCTGCTTTTCCTGGAAATTCATTTTCTTCTCTCCCAAACGCTGCAATTTTGTCAAAATCGTGGAAAAACAATATAGAGCTGGACCAGCGCTGTCAGAACCGCTATACAAAGTGCCTGAGTGAAGGAAATTATGGTCAGCGGAACCGTCATGGTCAGGCCTGGCAGCAAGATTTTTCAAAATAAATTCACTAAGCTGCTAATCAGGACAATCTTGTTGCCCCACCCCTCCAGTACCGGATTGCTCTCCACTGCTTCCCTGAACTCCCCGGTGTCTTCAATGGTCCCAATCTTTGTGTATTCCCCGGTAACTTCCCCGTCCTGGTAAAACAGGATAATACGGTTAGGCTCCGAATAATATACCTCACCCGCTTTTTCTGCGGTAACCATTTCTGGCTCAGAGGGTATCTCATAGTGGCTGGGAATGTCGTAATACTGCATTACTTCCCAATTCTCATAATCGTCGTAATGGTAGATTGGCAGTCTCCAGTTGGCGGTTCCCACATATCCGGCGATTGCGTCTGCGGTTGCATTGTCCTCCATCTGCATGACAAAAGGGGCTCCGTCATCGCCAAAACGGACTTCCAGTGCCAATGCTCCTGTGAGTTCCTCCCCTGCTTCCTCTGCCTTGGTTCCCGCATTGCCTGTGCTATTATCCCGACCAGCACTCATTGTAGTACCGGCAGATGTGGAAGGATTGCTGTTTTCTCTCCTGGTCTCATCTGGTTTTTGGCACCCCGCCAGCATGGAAGCCGCAGCCAGGGCCAGCATAAATATGATTGACTGTTTTCTTACTATATTCTTTTTCATCCTGATTCCTTTCCTGTGTCTCGTTCTCTGAATTTCTAAATGCTGTATTCTGTTTTTTTTATTATATATCTGCGGTATCAACGAAACAAATACTTATATCAAATAGTTATCTATGCTTTTTTAGTATGTGTCATTCCGTTATCAGCACGGTTAAGTCCACTTTTTTTACTTTCCACGATACGGCATAGGCAAAACCGGTAAACAAAAGGATCACCACCGCGGACGGAACCAACGTATTGCCGGCTGTCATACCGGAAGAGAAATTGCTGATGCCTGCCATTCGCATGACAATGGACACAAGAGAATCGGTCAGGGCTGCAGCCAGAATGGTTCCGATGATGGAAGCAAGAACAGCAACAATCATAAACCGCAGGGCAAATGTGCCTCGCAGTTGTCCACTGGTAAAGCCAACTGCTTTGTAAATCCCGATATCCCTCTGTTCTGCCGAAAGGATTTTACTGCCAGTCATAATTGTGACAATCAGAATAAAAGCCGCCACCATCCCATACAGGAATACCAAAAGCGCCTGCATGCCAGAGATGATTCCATATAGACCGGGCCATGTATTCTCATGGACATGGACATCCCCGCCATAAGACTCATCAAGAGCCACTATGATGGCCTCTTTCTGTGAAGCATCCTCCAGAAAATAATGGTGGCACCAGATAGCCGGGTCATCCGATCCGATTTTCAGGTAACCTTCCCGGCTCATTCCGATATTATCGCCCATATCATTGGCACAGGTATAAATGCCAGATATCACATATTCCTCACTGCCCAGATCAGCCTGTACCGTGACCGTATCACCGACGGCTACTCCCAGGTCAGAGGCCACAAACTCTGTCATCACGATTTCATCATCTGCCTTGGAAGTCCGCCCTTCCACAATGTGGAACCGCTCCGGATCGGTGATTGCATTGGCCGTATAATCAATTCCGTTCACAGACACCCCCTGCATCGCCAGGAGGTAACGGTCCGTAATGCCGGTATAGGAAAGCACGGTTTCTTCCGCTTCCTGCGGGGTATGTTCCCCAAAAATCTGGACGCCGATATCGTGATCCGCCGGATTGAATGCATCCATCATCCCTTTTCCGTCCGCTCCCAGCCGGGTATCCATCCGTCCGATCATGGAGGCAAAGAACACCAGAAGGATTGCCACAATACAGGCCCCGCTATATCTTCGGGCGCCTGCGGTAAGCTGACGGAGCGCCATGGAGTATTTTAGATAGTTCCCCCGGATTGGGAAGCCTTTTTTCACTCTGGTTCCGTAGATAAAAGCCTCACCTCCAATTGCTTTCATCGGTGTGATCCGTTTGAGCTTTCCCGTTTTAAATACAATAAAACCGGTCAATACCAGGAATAGCAGACCACTGATTAAGAAACACCAGGCGGCAGGCAGGTCTGTAGGAATGCGGATTCCTGTAGTCGTAAGTGTGGCCGCACTCACAATCCGGCTGACGTAAACAGCCGCCAGGATACCCAAAACCATTCCGGTTAAGATGACGAGCATGTACTGCGCCAGTTGAATCCGGCGTAATTTCCCGCCTGTAAAACCAATGGTTTTCAAAATCCCCATATTCACATAATCTGCCTCAATGGAGCTTCCTATGCCGTGTCCCAGCACGATCAGGACTACAAAAATAAGTACCACTACAAACGCCGCCAAAAGGCCGCTGAAAGCATTCTGGAGAATCAGCATGAATCCGGCAATGGCATTCCCACTGTGGAGGAATTCCAAATACTGCGGCAGCTCTGTATTCTCATTGATGAGCTGATTCAGCTGGGAAACCGTGACACCTTCCCCGTTTGTGTCCGCCTGAAATATATGCAGCATAGCTCCGTCCCTGGCCAGCGCATCAATACCAGTATCCCGGATTGTCTGGATGATTCCGGAATAATCGGCCTCACTGATTAGAAATCCTTTCATTCCGATCATGGAACTGCCCATAAATGGATCTTCATAAAACCCTTTCACCGTAAAGTCTGCCGCCTTTTCCCCGCGGGCAACCTGAAATCTGATTTCATCTCCAATCTGCACACCGAACATGGAAATCATGGAAGGGGAGACATAAATCTCTCCCGGCCGGATTTCCGGTATATCTCCCCGGTACCCGGACAGCTCATCTTCAAAGAATTTATACCGTCTATCCTCCGTCCCATGGGGAATCAGTTGGCCTTCACTATCAGAATCCTGGTCATTCACCGTATAGTCCGAATAAATGACTACCTGCGTATCCACATTACCAACCGCCTCCAAGTCAGCAATATTGTCCGCCAGAGCATCCATATCAGGCACATTGGAGACCCATGCAGTCAGGGTCCCAAACCCCGCCCGCTCCATTTCTTCCCTGAGATAGCGTTCTGAGTTCATCCATATAGAAAGAACCGTTCCCAACGCCGTACAGACAAGCAGTACCAGGATAAATACGCCGGACAGGCTGCCTTTGTGCCGTTTTAGATCAGCTATTAATAATATTGTATCTTCCATTATAGAACCCCCTCGTTACCATTGGAAAGAAGCAAGCCAGTCATTGATCGCTGCCTCCCTCGTCCTTTCATCTTCCGGATGGAAAACAGGCATGGACAGTTCGTCCAGAATCTTACCGTCCTCCAGGTAAAGAAGCCGTGTCCCGCGGACAGCTGCCCGCAGATCGTGAGTAACCATCAGAATGCTCTGGCCTTCCTTATTTAATTCAGTCAAAAGATCCAGAACTTCCCCTGTATTCCTTTTATTTAAGGCTCCGGTTGGCTCATCTGCAAAAATGATACCCGGTTCATTGATCATGGCCCTGGCAATGGCTGCCCTCTGTGCCTCACCGCCCGAAACCTCTGCCGGCATCCGGTCCTTGGCGCTTCCTACATTCATCTGTTCCAGCAGGGCTTCTGCCTGCTTCCTGGTCTCTTCCGGCTTCCGTTCCTTCCCTAAATATCCTGCAACCGTCACATTCTCGAAAAGCGTTAAGTTGCTTACCAGAAGGGTCTGTTGAAACACAAAACCAAATTCCCGTGAGCGGATTTTGGCCATCTGGCTCTCTTTGAAACGGCTAATCACCTTTCCCTTATAAACCACAGTCCCGGAAGAAACACGGTCCATTCCGCTGAGGACATACAGCAGAGTTGATTTTCCTGCCCCGGACGGCCCCATGATGATTGTAAAGTCATCCTCATAAATATCCACGGATACATGGTCCAGCACCGGAACCGCTCCCCGGTCCTTCCCAAACTCTTTGCTGATATCTTTGGCAGCTAATAATGTCTTTTTCAAGTTTCTTTTCCTCCTCGTTATGAGCACTTAGCGGGTGTCTTTTGGCCGCTTACGTGCGATACATGACACTGGCACTTAGCGAGGTCCTCCATGAGCTTAGTGCAGTGGCTCATTATGAGCACTTAACACGTCATGCCACAATAAGCCGCTTTTTTCCTGTCCTTTGATCCGGCCGGATTTCTCCCACAAAGCGAATGGAAAACCTTACATATTCCAGGCTCTTTTCTTTCAGGAGCAGCGCCATCTGCTTCATCATTTCTTCCCGGATTTCTTTTATCTTTCCTGTGTCTGACACTTCTGCCAGCATCTCAAAGGAATGACTGTCCAGCTGGCGGAACTGGTAATCTAAAAGCCCGTCCAGGCAGAATCCTTCAATGACAAGGGGATGCAGAAAATCCCTGTTTCCACGTCCATCCTCAAACCACATCATGTCCTCATTCCGCCCCATAATATTGCCTGCCAGCGTAAACGGATAGGGGCTCCCATCCTCCGGTTCCCGTAAATTAAGCTGGTCGGATATACGGTATCGAATCAGAGGCTGTACATAATTATAGAGGGAGGTTAAGTACATGGCGCCGTTCTCTACCTCGATATAATTTAAGTCGTCAAACAAATACATTCCCTCCGCATGACTTGTTTCCACGCCAAGGGCCAGGGATTCGCTGGCTCCATAAATATTAACCACGTCCGCTTCAAATATTGTCTCCAGATAATTCCGTAAGCTGGCGCCAAGAGGTTCTCCGCAGGAAACGATGCGGAATATATCCACGCTGACTTCACCTTTTTCCACAAGTTCCCCGAGAATCTTGATTGCTGACGGATAACCGATCACCATATTTGGTTTAAACTCTTTAATCTGGCGAATCCATGCTGCAAGGGGTGTCTTGACATCCAGGAAAAGTTGGTCCGCATGGACGCCTTCTATCCCGTCCCCCACTGCCATGGCCCCGCCATACCGGCCGTCTGTTGCGGCAATATACACGATCCGCGGGCCTTTCCACAGCAATTTTAATATCTGGGGCATGGTCATATCCCAGAGCGCGGCCCGGATAATCCCAAGGAGCATCTGGCTCCATGCCGCCTCATCATAAACAAAATATCCTGGGGTCCCTGTACTGCCGGAAGAATGGACCACATGGTACTCATCCTTAAATTTTTTCTGTTCTGTGCTTTCCTCCCGGTCAAACCGGCGCAGGTCCTCCTGCTTTAAATCGGAAACAGTAACCAGTTCATTGAAATGCTCCATCAAAAGCTGTTTATCCAAAACAGGAAATGCCGACAGGGGCATGAGCGGAATCTGCTTTCTTGTAATGCCTGCCTCCTCAAAGACCCGGTGGTAATACGTTGAATTGTCATAGGCATACACAAGCAATTCTCTCAGTTTTTTTTCCTGGAGCGTTATTAATTGTTCCCGTCTCATTCCCGTGTTTCTTTTTAACTGGTATAAATTCCACAGTAAATTAAAGTAATTCATCATAACCTCCATATGTTCCACTGAATACCCAGACAGTTCCATTCATACTGTCTGGCATTCACTTAAGCTTCTTCATTTACAGAAAACACATAACTGTTCCCATAGTTCTCCCTGTGATAATAACAAGCCTCCCCGTTGTTTAAATTAAAAACAATGCTCCATTCTGTTGACTCAAATTCTCCAAAATTATCCTTACTGACACTGTCCAAGGCATCCCTGACCTGATCCATGTCCATCGCCTCATCTTCTGCCAGACGTTTCATCAATCTCTCATACCGGGTATGGGACTGTGCTGTTCCAATTCCCTGCTTTCTTCCTTCGGCCAGATAGAAATTTGTCACAGCCGGCGTATCCGTCACAACCATTTCGTCATCAATATACTCCACCACCACGCTTCGGCCGCTTCTGTCTGCCAGTGCGAAATGCACCATCATTCCCATAGAGGAGTGCATATCATACTGTCCCAACAGAGCCAGTGCTTCCTCCACATTGGCCGCCCGATCCAGAAACAGCCGGATAGCCGTGGTCGTGGTAAGATTCGGTTTTCCTGTGTCCTGACAGATGGCATCATAATCCTGTATCATATTGACCGATACCGCCAGACCTTTTTCATTCATGCCGTCAAGAGGAGCATATAAGGCAATCAGGGTACGGACCTCATCCGGCAGTTGTGAAAGGCCTGCCCCATAGCCGGAACGAATAAAATCCATATTAACCGTGGAAACAGAAGCATATGCACCCTCCGGCCTGGAACGGACCACCATGGCTTCACATGGCTGCCAGTCAAAATTCCTTCCAAACAGAGCTTCTCCCGCCGGGCTTTTCACCGCCAAGGTGCTGCATCCGAAACCGTCTGTCCGGAGCGACGGTCGTGACTCACCGGCCATCATATGTCTGGTAAGGAAATCAATGACTCCTGCATCGTTCGTGGCTCCTCCCTGAGCGAGAAAGTCATCAAACCAGTAATTCCCGTCATAGCTTACTGCTGAAAAACCGTCTTCCAGCTTCATGATTTCGCTTCCCGGGGTGATGGCCGCATCTGATGCTTTCCCGGCAGCCGTAACCGTCTGAGTCAAAGCCCCATTGTTCTGTGCGTATGCGGTCTGCTGTAATACAGGCGCCCCTCCTGCACACCCTGTTAACACTCCTGTTATGGTCAGTGTTGTAAACAGCAGCATTCTTTTCATTTTATTCATTCTGTTTATGCCTCCCCTTTCTTTATGTCCATTGTAATACCAGTAGTATTTAATATCAAATACCTATACTAAATATTTACATATGCCTTTTTACTATGGCTTTATCCATAACTTCTGATAGAAACGCCAACCCGGCACGTTCCATCTTCTACTCTTTTTCTATCTTAAACCACTAAAATAACGTCCACCTAACAAAATAATAAACTTTTCATAAACCCCTTGAACTTTTTCCTGGTTTGAAGCAATCCATACAATGATGAAAAAAATACAGACCCCCGCAGAAAGGTCTGTATTTGAAAATTAACTTTCCATGTTGGCAATCACAGTGCTGTGCTTATTTTACGCTCTTAATCTGGACAATCTTATTACCCCAGCCCCGTAAGATCGGATTGTTAACAACCGCTTTTTTTTAAATCATCGGCAGCCTCAATTTTTCCGATCTTTGTATAGTCTCCGGTCACCTCCCCGTCCCCATAGAACAGGATGATCCTGTTTGGGTGGGAGTAATACACTTCTCCTGCTTTTTGGGAGGTCACTGTTTTCACATCAACCGATGGAATCTCATACCGCGATGAAATATCATAATACTGCATCACCTCCCAATTATCATAATCATCAAAGTGATAGATTGGAAGCCTCCAGTCGGCTGTCCCTACATGCTTTTTGATAGCTGCAGCCGTATCATTATTTTCAAGTGTCATTGTGAAGGCTGCTCCATTATCACCAAAACGCACCTCCAACTGGGATGCAGTTACAACCTCTCCTGTCATTTCCGCACTTGCAACTCCTGTAAGAGCTGCTGTCAATCCAATGACTACCATAAGTGCCACGGCATATTTTTTTAATCCTGCTTTCTTCATAAAGTGTCCTTTCCTGTGCTCCTTTTAAAGCGCACAACCGCCGTAATCCACCGGTTACTGGAATGCTTCCGTAAAGAAGCTCTCTAATTTGTCAAACGGAATCTTATCCATCTGATCGTACAGGTCTGTGTGGGTTGCTCCCGGAATTATCAACAGTTCCTTATTATCACCCTGGAGGAGTTCGTATGCATCATGGCTGTACATTAAAGAATGTGCTTCCTCGCCATGCACAAGAAGAACCGAACTTCTGATTTCAGGGGCATACTCAAACAAACGCATATTCATCAGAGAGCCCGGAGCGGTAGCCGCCCACCCATTATTGGAATTGACGGAACGGGGATGATAGCCACGGTCGGTCTTATAATAAGCCACATAGTCCTTAACATACTGCGGAGCTTCTTCCGGTGCTTCTTCCGGAAGGCCGCCTCCCAGCGTATAAGTTCCATTTTTATAATCATCTGTTCTCTGTTGATTGTAAGCAACACGGGACTCATACCTTCCGTCCTCATCAATGGAATCAAAATAACCAAGTGCCGTATTCCGGCTCATGTCGTACATCGTCATGGCAGCCGTGGCTTTAACTCTGGTATCCAGCGCTGCTGTCTGAAGTGCCATACCGCCCCAGCCACAGATACCGATAATACCAATCTGTTCTGGATCAACATTGTCCTGGGTGGAAAGGAAATCAATCGCAGCCTGGTAATCCTCAACGTTGATATCCGGCGAATTGAAGTACCTCGGATATCCGCCGCTTTCTCCTGTAAAGGATGGGTCAAAGGCAATAGCAAGAAAACCTCGTTCTGCCATTTCCTGTGCATAAAGACCGGAACTCTGCTCCTTTACAGCGCCAAAGGGGCCACTTACAGCAATGGCCGGAATCTTCCCTGTATATTCTTTTGGTTCGTAAAGATCAGCAGCCAATGTATTGCCAAAGTGGTTGACAAACGTCACCTTTCTATGGTTCACTTCATCACTGAGTGGAAATACCTTATCCCATTCGTCAGTAAGTTCAATCGGTTCCACCTTGATGGAGGTATCCTCCATCATACCATAATTTACAACTCCGTCTGTTGTTTCGTCTGTGTCTGCAACAGGTGCACCGGTTTCCGGTTCTGTCTCCGATGTTGTGCTCTGCTGTGTCTGCTGCTCCGTTACAGTCTGCTGGCTATTCTGTACAGAGCAGCCTGTGCTTACGAGTACCGTGAGCATTAACGCCCCTGCTATGATTCTCTGCGAATTCTTTCTCATTGTGTTCTTCCTTTCTTTTATAATTTTTTATGTAATAACAGATTTTCTACAAATCCGGATTACTTCTTCATACAAGGAAAGTGGAGCATAACCACTCAAAATGCAGAAGGGCCATACAGTATCTTTACCCCTTAACCCACTAATCACATTTACTAAATAAATTCCCCTTCCTATATGTTTTATCATCCGCTCCATTTTATAGAACTCATAAACCGCCTTGCCCTGTCTTCTTTCGGGGACTCAAAAAAATCTTTCGGCGTATTTTCCTCTACCACCACTCCTTTATCCATGAAAATTACCTTTGTTCCCACATTTTTTGCAAAGTTCATTTCGTGGGTGACAACCAGCATCGTCATTCCTTCCCCTGCCAGCTTTCTCATCACCTCTAATACCTCGCCAATCAGCTCCGGGTCAAGGGCCGAGGTCAGTTCGTCAAACAGGATTACTTCCGGTTCCGTGGCAATCGCGCGGGCAATCCACACTCTCTGCTGCTGTCCGCCGGACAGCTGATGAGGATAATAGTCATACCGGTCCCAGAGTCCCACCTTATCTAAAGCCCTCTTACCGGCCTTCTCAGCCTGGGACCTTGGCATTTTCCGAGCAATGACTAACCCCTCCGTTACATTCTGCAGGGCCGTTTTATTCCGGAAAAGATTGTAGTTCTGAAAGACGAATGCGGTCTTTCTCCTTATTTTCACTCCAGCCTCAGTTTCTGTTCCCATACGCTCTGAAGCCTGGTCAGCGCCGTACAAAATATGAGGTAAATGATGCCAACCTCACAGTACAGTGCAAATGGTTCATACGTTCTGGCAGCAATTCTCTGGGCCGACATGAACATTTCCATCACTGTGATATTGGCTGCCAGGGACGTATCCTTCACCAGCCCAATCAGGGAATTACTCAGCGGCGGAAATGCGATTCTGAGAGCCTGGGGCAGAATAATCCGCATCATGGTCTGAGTATAGGACAAACCCACACAGTATCCGGCCTCCAACTGTCCGGCCGGAACTGCCTCTATAGCAGCCCGGATGGTCTCGGACGCATAGGCTCCGGTATTAACAGAAAATACAACTACGGCCGATGGGAATGCATCCAGAGTTATCCCCAATCCCGGAAGCCCAGCCCCTTCACATCTACCGTCTGTACTCTCACCGTCAGCTGCTTTTTCCCCTTCTGTTCCAGCATCTTCCCCAGCTGTCTGAGCCTCCACCGTGGTTCCTGATACCGTAGTTTCTGCAGGTATGGTTCCCGCCCCGGCATTTGAAGAACCGCAGCCCGCCAAAAGTCCTGTTGTCAGTACAGCAGCCGCTGTCACAATCCATTTTCTCTTTATATTTTTTCAAATCCTCCTAATCTTAATATTTATTGAATCCTTATGGTTTAAGCCAATGGAAGCCGATTTTGCCGCCCCAAGTTGCCCTACCATAGAAGAGAAGCATCCATATATTGCATGATAATTCGCTGTTATCTGTGCCAAAATGGCATATTTTCTTCTTCATTTCCGCCTCCTTTCCTTTACATCTATTTTATTATGCCAACACAATAATATCAAATGCCTATATTAAATACATACACATACCTTTTGAGTATACATATTGATAAAATTTTTCTGATATCACTATTTCAGATATCAGCACATAAAAATACAGGCCATAGCCAGCCTGTATTTTAAAAGTTGAGGCATTATTATGAATTCATGCAATTTGAATTTCGTATCGTTTCCTATACTAAAGATATCTTAGAATGGAAAAATAACACCCTGCCAACAAAAAGATAAACTTTTCATAAATTTATTTTTATGCAACAATACAAAAATCGGTCTTTTCAGCTTAAATTCATCGTTCCAAATGAAGTGATATTGTCACCCAAGCTGCTGAAAAAATAAAATCACTTAAGAAACCACCGCCCGATAACTATCTTTTTTCAAGTCAATCTGTGGAATTTAGTCTTGCATACGGAATATAAAATTTCATTTCATCCTTTTCTTATTTCTTTTTTTTGTTCCTATAATCAATAAGATTCCAGCGGCTCCGAATATCGACACTGCTATGGTGTTTTTTTCAATTATATCCTTTTTGTAAGATAGCCCAACTCCTGACTGATTGTAGGAATTTGATACCCTTACAACATCATCATAATAATAAATGGAGAAACCGTTTATGTTATCATTATTACTATTCTGTGCATTTGAAGGTGTAGCTGTTTTCTCCCTATTTTTTGCTGCTGTAGGCCATTCCCCATTAAATGCATGTGTCGTAGACTTCTGCGCAGGAATCACAAATTCAGGTTTTTCATCAGCATTAAATATGATAGCTGCAGGATATCGAATTCCAGGAAGTCCAGAAACAACTTCGTATGAATACTCATCACTGTTGTACCCCGCCTCCTCAAGAGAAGTTGTTACAGTATTGTCATAATCAACCGTTTCTGCATAATATACATAGACAGCTCCCACAGTCCAAATATTTAATTTCTGTTTGAGCGTTTCTTTTGCATCTTCCGGAATATCATCAGGAATGGATGTCACCTTGGTTATATCAACCAAAATCGTAAAACCGTCTGTGTATACGGGAATTTGCCACTTATAATAACTGTTTTCCAATGATTCTTTAACATCATTTGTTTTTAACAACTCGGAATTGGCATAAACTTTATATGCTCTTTCCATTTCCACCTCATCCGCTTCTACATCCCGGTTGAGTTCTCCACGTGCTCCACCATAATTGATATGATATAAAACCTCATCCTTCATAGAAAGAATCTCCTGATACTCGTTTCCTTCTGAAGGTATCAAGCGTTCTGATGCATATGACGTAAAACTGAGATTAAGCAATAAAGAGATACAAACAAACATGCCGGTGATTCTTCTCATAACATATCCCCCTTTTCTGATACAGGATATCCAGGTCCTCCAGCTTCTGTTACGCGGTCTGGTTAACCCAGTTTCCTTTTTTCAGTTTCGGAATCTCTTGTCGCAGCGATGGCTGCTGCTCTCCGGTATCTTCCACGGCAGTCTGTTCATTGCTGGCCGACACTGTGGTTGGATTGCTTATGATGACTGCCGCACATATCACATAGAATATAGCCTGTTTTAAATCTGTCTTTTTTTCATCCTTTGTTCTCCTTTGACTTGTCCGGAAGCACATAGTTTACCAGCTCAGTATACCATACCTGTTCTTTCTGAGTAAAGTATGCTGTTAGGGTGTCATGCTTTGCCTGAAATGAAAATTTAAATTCCACTTCCCTATCCCACAGTAGAATTAAGTCTTACATAAGTAGAATTAAATCCTTCACAGGGTGGCTTGATTCATTACGCCTTTTGTAGTAACCTCTCTATCGTTGTCCTGGCGGCGGTAGTAGGAGGTATGTTATGTCCAAGTTAATCCCAGGCAACCACAAGTACCTTACTCTCAATGAGCGTTTATACATTGAGCATTCCCTTAATGAGGGGAGCTCCCTAAAGGATATCGCCAGATTCCTGTGTAAAGACCCCACCACCATCTCCAAGGAGATCAAACTCCATCGGGTTCAGAACACCTGGAACAAAGACAGTTTCAATAATCCTTATAACTTCTGTGTCCATCGGTTCCGCTGTAAAAAGACAAATGCATGTGAGAAGATTATTCTCTGTGATACGCTGTGCCGTTCCTGCCTCAAATGCAATACGGTCTGTTCCCGATTCGAGCGGGAATCCTGTTCTCGGTTAGACAAGGCTCCTTTTGTCTGTAACGGCTGCCAGAAAAAGAAAAACCTTTGTACCATACCAACGAAGTATGATTACAATGCCCACGCAGCTCAGCGCCATTACGAAGAACTCCGCTCTTCCTCTCGGGCAGGTGTTAATAAATCCCGTTCAGAAATGCACCACATTGATGCGGTGGTTACCCCACTGATCCGGCAGGGGCAATCTCCCTACATGATTCTTACCAACCATCCGGAGCTCGGTATGTCCGTTAAAACGCTCCAGCTACATCGATCAGGGCTATCTTCTTACCCGCAATGTAGACTTAAAACGCAAGGCTAAATTCAAACCGCGCAAAAGTCACAAAACGCAGATTACAAACCGGGAGGTCTTTTTAGGAAGAACCTATGCAGACTTTTCCGCATTGGGACTTTCGCGGTCCGAATTCGTTGAAATGGACACCGTGGTCTTTGCAAAAGGATCCCTGAAATGTATCCTTACCATGTACTTCCCGGATACAGAATTACTTCTGGCCTATCTCATGAACCGCTGCACCCCCGGTGCTGTCCGGCGTGTGTTTGAACTGCTGCAAAAATCCCTGGGCGGAGCTTATGTATTCATTTCTGTATTTCCTATTATTTTGACTGATCGGGGCGGAGAATTCGGCTCCCCGGAGCGCCTGGAAACGGCTCCTGACGGCATACAAAGGACCAGCATTTACTATTATGGCCCGATGCGCGGTAACCAAAAAGGGGGGATTGAGAATGTCCACACGATGCTCCGCATGATTCTTCCGAAAGGAACTGTGTTGCGTCTGCCCCTTCGTCATCCTCTGTGCAAACAGCCTGAAAGATGTTACCATCCAAGAGCAAGTCATTCCCTCTTGCCAATATGGAAGATGAAATAGGTATTTGACAATGTTCAAAGGGTCCAAGTCATTATATCTTCGCTTTAATTTCATCCAGCTTTTGCTGACAACTTGGAAACACGCTTTTGGTTTTCATCACCTTCCTGTACTGGCAATTCAGCCCCTCAATGATATTGGTCGTGATATCATGATGTCGGTATAGCACGACCAATGCGATTGAGAGTCTGAATGCTGCCTACCGAAAGCTGTACCGCCAGAGAAATGTATTTCCAAGCGATACGGCCCTTTTGAAGGCGTTGTACCTGTCTACGTTTGAGGCCACAAAGAAATGGGCGATGCCGATCCGGAATTGGGGACAGTTTTATGGAGAACTAAGCATCATGTATGAAGGCCGGCTGCCTGAATAAGCCAATTTACTGTATGTTCCACAGGCGGATTTATCGCCTGCTCTTGACATGCAACAGTAGTTGCTGTTATATATAAAGCAAGGGCTGAAAGCCCAAAAGGAACTTTCAGCCTGATTATTATCATAATTCCCTGCGTCGTAGACGTCATAGCCTCGTCCAGCCGCTCTGCCTCCCGGACAAAGACATGCGAAATATCAAATGCCTCCGGAACATCTGCAAGCGTACAAACACTCACACAGTAATTAATCCATGGATATCTTTTCGTCATCCGATACACGATGGTCATTACATCAGGTTCTGACATCGGCATAAGGATATGATATCCTGAGCCCTGGATATGTTCAAAGCCATTTTTCTTAAAAAAGCTCCTGACATCATGGTGTGCATTAAGCCAGTCCCCTTTTTGTATAATGTATTTTCAACGCGTTTGTATCCAGGCCAAAATTTATCCTTTTCTTTTGCTGAACCATTATACCATACACTCCTCTTAAAAGAACAGACAACGACCTCTGTTAAAAAAGCCGCCATCCATCAGGAAGTGGCGCAACAGCCACAGCAGATTTGTTTATTTTCCATGTACCTTTCCTTCATTTTGCATTATACGCTTTGCATGATTTCAACAATTTGCTCCCGCACCTCGGAATATCGTTTTTCTGGAATTGGGATTATCATGCCTGTAACCATGGTAATGTGACAGCGTTCCACAGAGGAAATAAACTCGCAGTTCACCAGATATCCCCGATGCGGCCTGCAAAAATTTTCCGGGCACAGGGGTGCTACCTCTCCAATAATCCGTTTGATCGTCACGCTCTTATCCACAAAATGAACGACTGTGTGCTTCCCGATTGCTTCCATGTACACCACCATATCAGAATCAATATACTGCAAGCCCGTGTCATTGCACAGCTCTATTTTTTTGTGCCGCTTTTTCACGCTGCTTTCAGCCACTAACTTTTGCACGTAACGATACGTTTGTACGCTGACCCTGACAGGGAACACCTCATCTTCCATCAATTCATTCCATTCGTTTGATACGTGTAAATGCGTTATTTTTACAATCTTGTTTTTGCCGGACTGTCTGAAGTGAACGGTCACCCTTTGATATGCAGCCGCCACTTTATCTGTGTCCTGCCCGGTATGAGCAGAAAAGCGGCCCACTACAATGCAGCTGTCCCTTCCTGCCTGAAGCGGATAAAATTCAATATTTTCCATGTCGATACGCGGCATAATGAATCCATCTTTGAAATAGCTTTTTAGCGCTATCTTACCAAACACAAAAATGTTCCCCGGGCCAATCCACATGACATCGGTATCAAGTACGGAAAAGAACGGCTCTGTGTTAAGATGATAATATTCACGAAACATATATTCGGTGTACTGCACCACATTTTCCATTGTCAATTCCACTCTGCGTCCTCCGTCTGATTGAATCTTCTTATTCCTATTTTGCCGCAGTTTCTGTTCTTTTGCAAACAGTTAAAGCGTTTTGGCCGTTCTATTCTGCCAAATCAGTGAAGCTGTCATCGGCAAGCTGTGTCACAAACTCCTGTGTACTCTCAATAAAGGCAACCTGGGCCTCCGCATTTTTATTTATCAGAAATTCGCTCAGTCCATATTTCCTTCCGTTATCCGACCAGTCATAGGTATAGCCCAGCCGGGTCCATGGATAAGCGCTGTCAAAATATGACCAGATGATGTTGCCGTCAAACCAAGTCTTAAAATCCTTATCCACATTCTCATCAAGCTTCGTATTCATGCTGTCAATGGTGGGATCCGGTTGATAGGCGGGGGGACCACATCTTCAGGACGCACCCACAAGCCGGTGACCGTGCTGTGATTTGAATCAGGCAGGAAGCCGATTAACTGCTTCAGGTGCAGATTCCAGTCAGTGACCACAGCTTTCCCGGCATCGTATTTGCCCTGCAGTTCCCGGCCGGTGAAGGTCCAGACCGGCCCCCATTCCAGCGTTACCGTCTGTCCGGCAGGATAACTGTCGGGATAGTTGTGCCATGTCAGCAGCAGCACCCGGTCGCCCGCGTCATTCCATGTGACGCGCGAATCCTCCTTGGTCAAAGTAATCAGCGGCATAATCTCATCCTTATCCGCAAAAACGGCATCCTTTACCGCCGCGTCATAGAGCTCCTGAACGGTTTGCTTCGCGTCGCTTTCTCCGGATGACAGCTGACCGGACACTTCTGAAACAATGCCTGACACATGGTTTGGAAGCACGCCGTTTCCCTGTAAAGCCAATGTCAGCCCCGCGCCCACGGTCAAGCCGATCACCATCAGAATCACAGGCAGCAGCCAGCGTGGTATATTTCGTTTTGTAGATTGGTTCATTCCTTCCACTATTATTTGAATTTTTTACATATCGTCAATATATTTTTTCCGTTTTGAAACTCATAAGAAATATCATCCATCATTTTTTGCGCAAGAAATACGCCAAGGCCGCCGATTTGCCGTTCTTTTGCACTGACGGTGACATCCGGCTTCTCTTTTTCCAAAGGATTGTAAGGCTTGCCTTCATCCACAAATCCGATTACAACCTGAAGCGGATCGCCCCCCACCGCACAGCGGATCGTGGCTTTTCCCGTTTTGGGATGGTAGGCATAGTGGGCAATGTTTACATAGATTTCTTCCACTGCCAAATCGGTCTGCATGATTACCTTTGGCGAGCAGCCGGCCTGTTCAAGCTGCCCGTTCACAAAATCCGTTACAGTATCCAGGTTCTCAACGGTTGCATCCACAGTCAATTCCATCATCTGGATTCCTCCCTTCCGCCAGCTTCAGAACCAGCATGGTAATATCGTCAAATTGAGGCTCTTTCCCTACAAACGCATCCACATCGCACTTGATGGAAGCCAGCAGCTGTTCCGACGTGTCATAAGCCGCTGCATTTAAGCTGTCCCTAAGCCGTGTTTCTCCGTAAAGCATTTCCTCTGAGTTGGCAGCCTCGGTCACGCCATCGGTATAGAGATAAAGCGCACCGCCGTGGTTTAGCTGTAATTCACCGGATTGGTAGCGGGTGCCATCCATTCCCGCCAGTACAAATCCGGAGCGCTGCTTAAGATACTCCCATGTACCGCTTGCCTGGCGGATAAGCGGCGGATTATGTCCGGCATTTACAAAAACCATATGTCCGCTGGAGATTTCCAGCACTCCCATCCAGGCGGTAACAAACATCCCTGCGTCATTTGTCTCGCAGAGCTGCTGGTTCACCTTGGTAAAAACCTGGGCCGGAGCGGTTCAAAGGGCGAATGCCTTAGCCGAGCGGCCCTGCCGGTACAGCCAGATACCACCGGCATAGGACATTGCCATAGGCAGAAGTCTCCTAAGCGTATTGCAAAACAGATAGATACCATTGAAAACCAATGAAAGCAAGACATCATCCTGCCAGCTTCCTTCTCTTGGCGCCAGAACATGAAGAACCAGCATCCCCGACCCAAAGGCAATAAGCTGATAAATAAAAGCCGTGGAGAGAATCACACAGACCCATTTCCAGATACGTGTCTTTCTGTCTGCTGCCGTTCCCAGCGTCACTTCCATAACTGCCATGCAGAAAATGCCTACCAGAACCTGCTCGGCTATGCCCAGCACATCCACCATTTGCTTCAGTTCCAACCAGACCATTTTTGTTCCCTCGTTTAGGATTCTCTGGGTTTGTAGATACAAACTACTTTATCATCACTGCTTTTATGATAGGACACCGTAATTGGAAAATTCCGGCCGGCAGCCCTGGTTACTCTATCGTTGGACATGGCCTGCTCTTCGAAATGAAAATCATCAGCCGTCAGTTCAAATCCGTTCTCCTTAGCCAGTGTAATAACTGTCTCGGCCAGTGTCTGATCAGTGGAAACTTTTTCTAAAAATCTTTTCAAATTTTCTTTTGACATTAAAATTCCTCCTACTATTATTTTAAAAATCACCCACTTTGTTGCCGAAATCTCTCGGCAAATCTCTCAAAATTTGCGGCGAAGCCGATTGATTATATTTTCATTTTCAGGAGGTGATTTTTTTGATTCTTGGGCTATCATCATTGAGTTTTGGCATCTTGATTGGAATTAGATTTATCTAATTCCGAGAACTTATCAAAGTCCTGGAGGTAACATTCATCTTCTTTTTGCCCGTCATGCTAATTCCACACGCCTCCCTGTTGGAGTTTTTCATATAAATCAGGCAGATATTTTTTTAGATACATCTTGTCCAGCATGGCCGGAGACATCGCAGGTACACCACCCGCAACCGCACTTAATGCCTCATCCCCAACTTGTTCCATGTCCCCATGAGGGATTGGTGGGAAGTACTTTCTCCGGGCTATCCCCCTGTCCCTTTGCGTCTTTCAGACGCATACGCGCGTTGTTTAACTCATCTTCTGAAAGATGTAATGATTCTATTATCTCCTGGATGTTTTCTTCGGTCAATTTTGCCATACTTGTTTCCTCCATTTCTTATGTACCCACTGCGGGTCAGTTTTTACTCTCATCTATTCATCGCTTAAAGGCTGTGCAGCTTCGATAAGATCTTCTCTGGTTAGCGGGCTGCCGGCTTTTCCTGCCAATGCAATGAACTGCCGGATATGTGACTCCTTCAGTTGCCACAGCTTTTCTGCTATTTCCTCACCCACCATGGAATAACGTTTTTCATGGATAGGGAGCATTATGAAGGTTTTCAATGGTTGCGGCCACAGTCAATTCACTCATATCAGAACCACCCTTTGTTAAGCTTAAGCGCCAGCATGGTGATATCATCAAATTGAGGCTCATCCCCCACAAACATTTCTACGTCATTCTTAACGACAGCCAGCAGCTGTTCACAGGTGTCATAAACTGCTGTGTCCAATATCTCTTTCAGCCGTGCTTCCCCCAAAAGCGCTTCCTCAGAATTGGCAGCCTCGGTCACACCATCTGTATAGAGATAAAGCGTATCTCCGGGACTTAACTGTAATTCACCGGATTTGTAGCGCATACCCTCCATTCCCGCAAGTACAAAACCGGAACGCTGCTTCAAATATTCCCAGCAGTCAGTTCCTTTGCGGAGCAGGGGCGGATTATGCCCCGCATTAACAAAAGTCATATGTCTGGTAGAAATCTCCAGGACACCCATCCATGCAGTAACAAACATCCCCTCGTCATTGGATTCGCAGAGCTGCTGGTTAACCTTTGAAAAAACTTCTGCGGGATTGATGCCTGCCTGTGTGTGGTCTTTCAGGAGTGTCTTTGCAATCACCATAAAGAGTGCCGCAGGCACACCCTTGCCGGATACATCGGCAATCACGATTGCCAGATGGTCGCTGTCTACCAGAAATAAATCATAAAAATCTCCGCCGACCTCTTTGGCCGGCTGCATGGAGGCATAGATATCGAACTCAGGACGTTCAGGAAAAGCAGGAAAGATACAGGGCAGCATACTGGCCTGTATATGTGTCGCCACATCTAACTCCGCACCGATTCGTTCCTTTTCGGCAGTAACGGCTGTGAGATCATCAATATAAGTATAAATATCGGATTCCATCTGCCGGATGGAACGGTAAAGATGGCCCAGTTCATCCCTTGTATCCATACCGGACAGTTCTAAAACGCCGCGCACACCATCCGCCCGCTCTCTGCGTTGTACAAAGTCACCGGCTGCCGCCGCCAAACGGTTGATGGGCGTGACCAGCATCTTACGGGTGGCGGCCAGAAGCAGAACCGCCAGCAGAAGGGTAAGCCCAATCAGAATTCCGGCCAGCTTGACAAGAAAATTCTGCTCCATAGCCTTAATTTCGGTCATGGAGAGATCCACGTCTACATAGCCGCGCATTGTGCCGCTGGCATCCTTGATGGGCACCAAAGCGGAGAGCAACCAGCCAAATTCGTAATTGGTGATAATCGGTTCAATGATATTTCCTGCGAGAAAATTCTGTTTATTATCCAGAAAATCTCCGGGATAAAATTTTTGAAAGTCGCCCAGCGCAAACGCCTCATCACTCTGATCGGTATCATATATATAATAAAAACCATCTTCCGTGGGCTTTGTTACCACAGCGTAGACGATGTTGTTGCTTTTTTGAATATTGATTAGATGCTGCCGCGTTTCCCGGTAAGCATCATCCTCAATGCCGCTCTCCAAATAACGGTCGATAGAATCAGCGTCTACCTCGGCGGCCATAGTCTGCGCCAGATTAAATGCGTTTTGAATCAGCTGATTGTCCAACGCCTTTTTATAAGTCTGGTAGCCAAAAATAATGGCAACTGCACTCAATATCGCTGCAATGAACACAATACCTATCGCCGTTTTAACACCTAAAGAGATTCGGATTGTCTTTTTTGCTCTCATAAAACGTGTTTCCTTCCCTTATCCCGCAGCTACAGGATGATGACCAATGTATTAAATCCCTGATAACGACGATAAAAAAATTCCTTTGCTTTTTTTCGGACAATCAGCATTCCCAACGCATTCGGGCCGTCGCCCTCCTCGGCGGAAAAGGGATTAAATTCGTAGGAATTGTCCCTCAGGTGTAACGTAAAACCGTTTTGGTCCGCCAATACGGTCAGCTTAATCAGCACATCACTCCGATGGTTATTTTTTGCATCTTCCAAAATGGCCGCGCAGACCTCCTCCACAACCAATGTGGCATAATAGCTCTGCTGGCTGGTGCAATCCCACTCTTCACAGGTGCGCTGAAGCTGCTCCACCGTGCCGCCCAGCAATCCGGCATCCTGTATATAAGCAGAGAAGCTGCGAATCACAGGCGATGCTTTTGGATCCGCAGCTGACCGCCCGAACGCTTTATGCCTTTCCGAGCTGAAGAGCACATAACATAGTGTCATCAATTCGGAAAGCGGGAATACCCACCAAAAAGCATTCAAACCGAATGGTGCAAGTGCGAACATCGGCGCCAGAAAACATACAAACAAACGCAGGGTCTGAATCACCAAAGCACTGCACTCACGCTGTGTTGTCTGTTGGTAATAGATGGCAATCTGGTTCCACAGAGATGGCAGGATACTAATACAGTAAATCCGCAGAGCCAGCGAACCTGCCTTTCCTGAGGCGTCTGAGAGTCCAAACAGGGTGCAGAGTGGTGCAGCTCCTAAGCCCAGTCCTGCGATTACAAGCAGAGCCAGAGCAGAACCGTACTGCGCTGATAACTGAAGTGTGCGTTTGACGGCAGGGGCATCCCGTTCCGCGCGGTAAGTGCTGATCATGGGCTGCATCGTCATCCCAGTGCCGTCCGCCACCGCGGCAAATAGCTGGGAGAGGTTATATACCACGTCAAAAACAGCTACACCCACTGGCCCGCCCATAGAAAAGAGCAGCGTGTTGGCGCAGAGCACGGTGATAAACTGATAAACATACTGTACGGCTGAGGAAAATCCGGTTTGCATACAGCGGAAAAGCCCATGCAGATCAAAAGGCGGCCAGTTAAACCGCAGCATCCCATGTTTTCCGAGGATATGTTTTCCGCAGATTGCAAGGCAAAATGCCGCACCGATTGCGGTAGACCACACGGAACCTTCCGCCCCCATATTCAGACGAATGACAAAAACATAATTGAGTACGATGTCCACGAAGTTGGAAACCGTCAATGCAGCCGCCGCCCGCCTGGGAGCACCGTCCGCATGGACAAAGTAGTAAAATGGGCCCTGGCAAAACATGATTGGAACACAGACGAACTGTGCACGGACATATCGCTCTGTGATAGCGTACACACCTGGATAGTCGGAACTCGCTCCCAAAATACCTAAAAGCTGCGGCAGAAAGATCAGTCCCAATGCCACAGTTACAAAGTAGGCTGTAATCAAAAACCGAAGCACATTGCCAAACAGCCGATTCGCCTCTTCCGGCTTTCCAGCGCCCATGAGGGATGCATAATGGATAGAACCGCCGATTGAAAATCCATAGCTCAACAGGTTATAAAACAAATAAACCGGGATGCCAAGGGAGATGGCGGACAGTCCTTCCAGCCCAAGCTCAGAACCAACAACGAGACAGTCCACCATCCCGCCCAGAGCCAGGCTTAAATTAGACAGAAGCGACGGGATGAAAAAACGCCGAAACGCCTTGTCCACAAATAGCCGTTCCTCTCCGGTCATTGCACCGGTGCGGACCGCGCTCATTCTTCAATCGTAAGGATGTCACTAAAGCCGGTCACCTCAAAGACCTCCATAATCGTCTCATTTACATGGCATACCTTCATGCTGCCCTGCTTGTTCATCCGCTTCTGCGCCGCCAGAATCACACGGAGCCCGGCGGATGACAAGTAAACCAAATCCTTCATGTCAATCACCAAATCAACCACGCCGTCAAGACCGGCATTCAGTTGCGTTTCCAGCTCCGGAGCGGTGCTCGTGTCGAGCCGCCCCTCCAAAGCCACGATAAGTGCGGAGCCTTCCCGCTGTTTCGTAATGTTCATACAGTATTTCCTCCCTTTTTCACCGAGCTATGCGGCGCTCCATCACCGGCGGCGTAGAGACCGACAAAATCATCATCAGAAAGCGGTGTCATTTGACCTTGACTGGCTGCACGTAAGAACTCTTTGTGGAGCTGCTCTTTGAAATCTTGGTTCTCCTCAGTAAAATCATAATCTGCACGACTTGAATCAAATGGGCAATCTGATTTTTGTGACATACGATCTCTGCCTCCTTCCATTTTTATTTTGGAAAACATCTGTCCAGGTATTGCGGAAAATGTTCTTTTACAAATTCATACCCCGTACCAGAGAGCAGCTGAATGGGATCCATACCCCCATCGCGGCCGCCGCCGGCCGCTGCTTCCACCTCTTCATCACTTAAAGCTTGTGCTGCTTCGGTAAAATCCTCTGCACTTATCTCAAATCCGGCTTCTTGTGCCAGCGTAATAAGCTTCTCAATACATGACTGTTCCAGTCCCTCCAGCTTTTTTGCCAATTCCGGCGTAGATACCGCCTCTTCCAGAAACTTTTGCACATTTTCCTTCGACATATAGAATCCTCCTGTCATTTCAAATTAGTTCCATTTCCGGTCCCAGAGCTGTGCTTGTACCAAGCCGTCCTTCCAACGACACGGGAAGCACGAAACCTTTCCGATGATTCATTACTTCTTTTCTCCCGATTTTACAGGCATAATTAGTTTTCCGGGGGAGCGCCTAGTAGCGCCGCCGCCAGCGACCTGACTGAGTTCCTCCTCGGTTTTCACCTGCACATCTTCCTGTGTGTCCTGTTTCTTCATTTTTTCTTCCATGACGCTTGTCTCCTTTCATTCACATATGATGGCTTGCCACTGTTTTTTAGGTATTTTTTTATACGATGGCATTTGCTTTTTCTCCCACTTGTATCATAAAATTTTGCGTTTTTTATGTTGCAGGTTCCAAAGTCTGCCGTTTCACCAGCTCGGCAAAGAAACTACCCGCCGCCAGCAATTCGTCAAAATTACCATCCTCCACGATTTTGCCCCCATCCAAAACAAGGATACGGTCGCACTGCCGGATGGTGGAAAGGCGATGCGCAATCACAATACGTGTACAGTTCAGGTCATTCAGTGAATCGGAAACCACCCGCTGGGTAATGTTGTCCAGCGCAGACGTGGCCTCGTCAAACATCAGCAGCCTGGGCTTCGGCGCAATGGCGCGGGCAATCATAATCCGCTGCCGCTGGCCGCCGGAAATGCCTCCCCCTCCCTCTGTGATAAGGGTCTGCATCCCCATTGGCATCTTGCGGATATCCTCGTCCACACCCGCCATCTTTGCGGCTTCCCATGCATCTGAAAGGGTCAGCCACGGAGCGGAGATGACAATGTTTGAATAAATATCGCCTGTGAATAAGCGGCTGTTTTGGAGCACCGCACCGATGTTCCGGCGTACAGAGCGCAAATCCAACATCTGTAAATCCCGGTTGTCGTAATAGACTGCACCCGAAACCGGCATTTCAAAACCTAACAGCAGCCGCATCAAAGTGCTCTTGCCGCAGCCGGTTTTCCCAACAATGGCGATATACTGGCCGGGACGGATTTTTAAGCTGATGTGGTCGAGAATCCATGGGCTGTCCTCTGTATATCGAAAAGAAACCTGGGAAAGCTCCACGCTTCCGCTCATGCGCGTCAGGGCTTTTTTGCCGCTTCCCGTTTCCGGTATCTCTTTCATAATAGGGGACGCCAGCTCGGCAAGGGGTTTCAGATTTGCAATGCTTCCTGCAGCCATCGAAAGGGATACCATTGCACCGCTCACCAGCCCGTAGGCCGATGAAAACGCCATATAGTCCGCGGCCGTTACCCTGGAGCTTGCAGCCACAAAATAAAGAACCAGCGATCCGCCAAGTGTAATCAGCCCTGATAAAGCAGGCTGGAGCTTGATGAGAAGCGGGGGATTATAGAGCAGGGCGGCATCCTTTGCATAGGCTTCCGCCCATTTCGCAAAAGCCCGGGGCTCGGCTCCTGCCAATTTTATTTTTTGTATTCCGGAAAAAAGGCGGAACACCAGGCCGTTTAATTCCGCCGCAATCCCCAGCCGCTTTCTGGTCACATACGCCTGCAGCAGAATCCCCGCCGTCAGACACGCAAGCTGCACCAGCAAAATCCCCACCGCCGGGGCCGCAAGCGTTGGGGTCATAACCCCAAGCTGAAATAGGTACACCACGGAAAATATGCTGCCCACGGCACTGGTGAACACCGTATCACTCAACAGGGAACACATCCTGGAGAGTGCCTCGATCCGGTTTTGAAGCTCCCCGGCATTGTGGCTTTTGAAGAACTGCGCGGGTAAATTCAGCAGCCTTCCCATTGCCGCATTTTCAACGGACAGGCGCAGCTTCCCGGAAATCCGCGCCATCGCCAATGACCTGGTAAGGCTGATCAGCGTGACGGAAAGGAGGGTTCCCACGGCCAGCACCGCTGCAGGCGCTAAGTTGGCGGTGTTCCCGGATGGAATCACCGTCCCGAAGATCAGCCTTGTCACCAATGGTGTAACCATGCCCAACAGGCTGGCAAGCAGACCCGTCACCGCAAAGAGCACAATGCTCCATCCGTCGAGAGACTTTAGGGAGAAAATGCCTAAATCTTTCAATGTCAACGACCGCAGAGGAAACGGACGGCAGAAGCATATGGCCTCTCCGGTGAGATTTCCCACCGTTTTGCTGCCGGCCTTTACCGTCTGTCCGGTTTTGTGGTCGTTCCAGCCGTAACCGCCAAAGCGGCGGGGAAACAGTGCCACGGCTTCCCCCTCTGCGGTAAACGCCAGCATGGGACCGGCGGCGTCCTTCCACCACCTTCCCGTCAGCTTTACCGTCCTGCGCAGAATACCGGTGGGATTCAGCATAAAATTCAGGCGGTCATCAAAGCCCGTCATGAAACTGGGTGGTTCCAGCGGCTTTACTTCAAACCAGTCAAAAATCTCCTGCACCGCATTCTCTGCCAGGTGGTAACTGACGGAAGATTGGACACGGCCGGTTACTGCGGCTCCAAGCCGTCCGAGGGAGCGTTTAATTGCTTCTCTGTCATTCTCCTGCCTTGCATTTAATTGTTCATCAAACAGTCCCATCGCCGCCTCCTTCTATTCAGTTGAGATCAGGCGCGAATAGGCGCCGCCTTTGGCATACAGTTCCTCATGTGTGCCGCGCTCCACCACACAGCCATCTTCCAATACGATAATTTCGTCACAGTCACGAATGGTGGAAAGCCGGTGCGCCACGATGACGCAGGTGATTCCCCGTTCCCGGATGGAATGGATTACTTCAAATTCCGTGCGGGCGTCCAATGCCGAGGTTGCTTCATCCAGAATCACGATAGTGGGGTCCTGCGCCAAAACACGCGCAATTTCCAAGCGCTGGCACTGGCCACCGGAGAAGTTTTTCCCATTTTCCCGGACAATCACTCCATAACCGCCCTCGCGGCTCATGATATCCTCATGAATCTGCGCGTCCCGCGCGGCCATAATGATTTCAAAATCCTCAATGGACTTGTCCCAAATACGGATGTTCTCCGTGATACTGTCCTCAAACAGGATAACATCCTGATCCACTACGGCAAGCGATCCGGTGAATACCATACGTGGAATTTCGCTCCGCAGCTTTCCGTCGTAGCGGATTTCTCCTCCCCACGGCTGGTATAAGCCGGACATGAGCTTTGCCAGCGTTGACTTCCCGCAGCCAGACGAACCGACCAGTGCCACTGTTCCCCCTGGGGGAAGCGTGAGTGAAAAGTCCCGGATCAGCGGCGGCGCAAGGCGCGAATAGCCAAAGGTAATGTCACGGAGTTCAAGCCTGCCGCGGAGTTTTTCAAAAGAGGGCAGTCCCTTTGCTGCTTCTTTATGGTCTTGTCCGTCCGCTTCCTTTGTTTCCGTTTCAGACTCTTCATCATATTCCACATCAGCCGGATAATTCATGACATCCTCCACCCGCTCCATGGAGGTACGCATTTCCTGAAACTTCTGCCCCACGGTAAGCAGGGCGTCAACAGGAGACATGAAAGCGGAGAGAAATCCTTGAAATGCCAGCAGCATACCGACTGTAAACCGCCCTTTCATAATGAGGGCCGCGCCCAGCAGGATCACCGTCATGTTGGCCAGTCCGGTCAACAGTGTGGGCAGAATCCCAAGGGTACTGCCCAGTTTTGCGAAACCCACCTCTGCACTGTTCACGCTGGCGTTCAGTCCGCTCCAGCGCTCAAAAAAACCATTTTCCGCGCCGCTGGCCTTGATAGTTTCAATCATTTCAATGCCTGAAAGGGCAGTGGCGGCCAGCTTGCCGGCATCCCGCATCTGCGCACGGGCAAGGTTAATGCGCTTCCCGGACACATACTGCGTAACCGCAAGGTTCAGTACCGCTGTGAATAACCCAATGACAGTAAGCAGCGGCGAGTATTGCAGCATGACAAAAAAATAAAAGAACAGCATTGCCAGATTAAGAGCCATAGGTGCCAGGTGTGCAATCAACGTTTCCGCAATGCCCTCATTGCTCTGCTGACGCTGCGCAATGTCGCCGGCATATCGCTGGGAAAAAAATTCGATGGGCAGCCTGAGTACATGCCACATAAATCCGGAGTTGGCGCTGACCGCCAGCTTTCCCCTTATTTTAAGAAGGCAGACGGTCTGTAACAATGACACCGCTGTCTGGAACAGAAACAAAGCCCCTAACGCTGCCAGGAACGGGGTGAGCCAGGCAGCGTTCTTTCCGGAAAGAATTTCATCCATAAAGATACGGGAGAAAACCGGAGCCGCCATGCCTGCCACAGCAATGAGAAATGTGATTGCCGCCACAAATAAAAATGGGCCCAACGCACTATGAAGCCTTGAGCGGACAAATACCAATATGCTGCGGGGCCTTCCTCCCGGGGTGAAGGCTTCTGACTTCTCAAATGTCAGCGCAATTCCGGTAAACGCTTCGTCAAATTCCTTCATGGTGACGGTTACCCGGCCGCGGCCCGGATCACAGAGCACCGCCTGTTCTTTTTTGAAGCCGCACAGGACGACAAAGTGATTAAAGTTCCAATGGACGATGAGGGGAAAGGACATTTTTTTCACGCCATCCAGGCTGCAGCGGTATCCCTGTGCTTTTAGCCCATAGGTGCGCGCCGCTTTCAGGAGATTTCCCGCGTTGCTCCCATCACGTCCAACGCCGCAGTCAAGACGCACCTGCTCCAGGGGCAGCCATCTGCCAAAATAGGCAAGTACCATGGCCAGGCTGGCGGCCCCGCACTCGGTTGCCTCCATCTGCATGACCACAGGCACCTTTGCAATCTTACGCATTCCCGTCACCTCCCGAAAAGCAGATCGATGGGTCTGCGTTCATTTAAAACAATCTGTACCGAACATTCGGCCCCCGCCGGAATGTCCTTGTTTTCTGCCTGAATTGAAATCGGGCAGACCCAGCTGCCGGGCATCTCTTCTATAAGCCAGCGCGCCCCGGCATCGGCTGCCGCCTGCTCCGCCTGTACCGGCTCCCCAACCTCATCCACTTTACCGACCAGGGTATCCCGGGATGTTCCATAAGTAATACGCACCTTCATCCCGGGGGATATGGAATAGCCTTCAGCGGCAGGCAGGAAGCAGACAGCGCCGGTTTGTGAACATACACCCACAGCCGGGGCGGTGGTGGGCATACTGCCGAAAAAGCACCATGCTCCCACCGCGATGACCGCGATGAAAAGTGCGGCCAGAATCACCCAGACGGACGGGCTGGTAACCTTTAAATAATCATCCAGTTTGTCGGAGGAGGCGATGCGCTCCAGGCTTTTTTTGCGAAAAATGGTTTCGTTCATATGGGTTTTATCGCTGTTGCATTGTATCCACCAGCCGCAGCTTCGGTTTGTTCATCGTTCAGGGGAATTGCAGACTCCACAAAATCCTCCGGCACAAGGTCAATACCTCTCTCCTGTGCCAATGAAACAATCTGCATAAGGTGCTGCTGTTCGAGTGCTTCCAGTTTTCCGGCCAGCACCGGATTAGATGCCGCTTTTTCCATAAAGCGGTTTAACGCTGCTTTTGACATTTGTATTTCCTCACCTTCTTCAAGTTCATTTTATCGCACTTCACTTCTGGAGATTTTTTTTACCATTGGTAAGTTCGAAACGTACCGCCGCCACACGCTGGGCAGGCCGGAGGAGCAATCTGTAAAAATTGAGAGATTTGATTTCCAGTAGCATACGTCCATTTTCCACACGCCATACACTTATAGCCAGGTAACGGTTTGAGTCCATACATTCCTTGAAATCCACCGCCAGTAATCTTAGCTATTTCATCATCGGTCAAAGCCTCGGCCTCGGCCTCGAAGTCCCGCGCAGTCAGTTCAAAACCAATTTCCTTTGCCAGTGCAATAATCGCTTTTTTATGTTCTTCTTTCAATTCGGAAAGCCTCTGACCCAATACAGAATCCACGGAAGCCTGCTCGTAAAATTTCATAAGATTTTCCTTTGACATGTACATCCTCCTTTTATGCGGCATTCGTCTATATGAAAATTTGGGAATAGGATCTCCAACCACCGGATACAGCTTCAAGCTCATCATCTCCCATGGGGCTTACGGACTCTGCAAAATCTTCCGGTGTCAGTTCGAACCCGTATTCCTTAGCGAGTGTGACAAGCTGTGCGAAATACTGCTCTTGCAGTGCCGCCAGCTTTTCAGCCAACGTTTGATCGGCTGCCGCTTTCTCTAAAAATCTGTTTACATTTTCTTTCATTATACAAACTCCTCCTTATCCCTTGAGCCTCTCTTGTGTAAAATGACATCTCTTGTAGGATTCCGGGTCTACTATCTTCAGCAGACTTGGATCTAGCAAACACTGAGTAAAGATTCCACTGCCTCCGACTGCCGCCCTGACTTGTTCATCACATAAGGGTTGTATATCTTGAACAGTTTTGGAATCCCCCAGCAAATCTTCCAGCGTTACATTGAACCCTGCCTCGTTGGCCAGTCTGGCAATCTCACCGAAATCCAGATGTTGCAGCGCTTCCGCCATTTTTCCAGACAATTCCGGGGTTGCCGCGACCTCTTCCAAAAGTCTTTGCATCTCTTTTGTCGTCTCACTCATTGTCATCAATCCTCCTTTTGATCTTTCTATCATGTCCATGCCTAGTGCTATTTGATGCTATCAAGGGAATATTGGACCCCAAGGGTTCCAGCCGCCGGATACATTTTCCATATCGTCATCATTCAACGGCTTCATCGCCTCTTCACAGTCTTCCTGTGTGATTTGAAATCCAGTTTCCCTAGCCAACGTGACAAACTTTTCTTCATATTCTTTCTGCGCTGCATCAAGCTTCTCAGCCAATGCGGGCGTTGCGGCGGCCTTCTCTAAAAAACGTTTCATATTTTCTTTTGACACAGTAATCTGTCCTCCTCCATGAGGGCCGTCCCCAGTCACCCAGACAGCACCGCAGAAAGGCGGGCCTGCCTGATTGTGAAAGAGGCAGCCTTTTGTGTTTCCCTGCAGAACCAGCGGGAACTTACCAAACTGATACCCTGTCATCAGGGGCAAGGTACATATTATCTCCCGGCTGAATGCTGTAGGTTTCATAAAATTTATCAAACTGCTGTAATGTTACGTTGGTACGCAGATAATTAAGAGGATGGGAATCCTGGTTCAGGCTATCATACTCCCTCTCATGGTTGGAAAGCTCTCTCCAGATTGTTGCATACTGTCTGAACAGGGCATCATAATCAAACCCCTCTGTATCCTCTGCCAGGGTAAGGATACTCTTCATCCCTGCCATGTCTGCAATGGCCTCTCCCTGAACATTTTTACCGTGAACCTTCTGCCCCCCAAATGCAGTAATGGTATCATAGTAGGCAATGAGCTTCTCTGCCCGCGCCTTAAATGCTGCCATGTCCTCATCGGTCCACCAGTTAGAAAGGCTGCCATCCTTGTCAAACTGGGCGCCGGTCGGGTCAAATGCATGGGAAATTTCATGCCCGATGAAACTGCCGGTTCCTCCGTAAAGCTGTTCCCGCGTCATATCCTCCCTGTAAAATTCACCTCCTAAAATTCCCAGAAGAATGTTGATGGAATTGTCCTGGGGATTGTAGTAGGCGTTGGTTTCCAGGGTATCTACGGTCCATTCATCCCGGTCTACCTTCTGGTTGGTCCGCTTCCAGTCCCTTTCCCGGTTAAAATCAGAAATTGCCTTCTGGCATTCCACATAAGAAAGCCCATCCAGGTGAAGACCGCTGTAATCATACCATTTATCAGGGTAAACAGCGTTGATTTTAATGTTTTCAAGCTTCTCAAGTGCCTTTTCCTTTGTCTCCTGCGACATCCACTCCTGTTCTTTTAACATTTCCCTGTAGACCGCAATGATGTCCTTGCACAGCCTGGTAATATCCTGCTTTTTCTTTGACGCATCATATTTCTTAAGATATGTCTGCTCGAGCGGCTCTGTCAGCGTGGACTGTACAGCCTCAAAGGCATATTCTTCATCCTCTAAGCGGCCTTCTGCGCCTGACTGGATCTTATCACACACAAGATTTAGGTCAAATGCTTCCTGGTCCAGGGAATCTGCCATGGCGGCCACCCACCCCGCCAGCATATATGACTTGATGTTCTCCAGGTTCTCCTCTGTGTACAGCTCATCCAGCTTTTTTAAATAGTCCGGCTGTTCCACCAGGAACTTCTTACCTTCCTTGTAGCCCGATGCTTCTGTCAGCTTACCGAGGGGAAATTGAGAGCAAAGGGACTCCAGTTCTTCCAACGTATAGGTATGGTTGATTTTCTGGTAAACATCAGGGTCCATGCTGTCTTCAGACGTAAGCGACACGCCTGCCAGCTGCGCCTCAAAATCAATCACCCGGTCAAAAAGGCTCTCCCCCTCCGCCTGTGTATATCCGGCCCTCTGGAGCATTCCACTGACCAGCTTCTTATTACTTTCATAACGGCGGGGGGCGGACACTTTTCGGTTGAAACATGGGAGCCATACTCTGTACGGTTCTTATATTCCGCAGCATCTCCCAGGAAAAAGCCATCCGTCCATACTCCTACAACATAGGAAGAGGCATCCTCCAGATCCGGAGTATTTTCAAAGTCTACAAATGTTGCTATCTCCCAGTTCTTTTCGGTATCGCAGATAAAATCCGTCAGTTCTTCCATTGTGCTGATTGATTGGATTTCCTTTACTGCAGCCATCATTGGCTCCACTCCGAGTTCATTCCTCTCGTCCCAGTTCAGCCATGTTTCATAAAGGCCCCTGGAAAGGGCTGCCTCATGTCCGCCTATGCTCTTATCCTCCAACGCTGCACGGGCCTTATCCTTGATATCCAGCGCTACATCAAGAAATGGCGCAGTGTGTGAATATCCCTCCGGTATATCTGTACGTGAAAGCCAGTCATGGTTGACATAAAGATGGAAGTCCTCCTTCAGCGAGAGCTTCATATCCTCCGTTATATTGGCCTTTAAATCCGAATCAATCCAGGGGCTTCCGTCCCCTGTATCCTGCTGTGCGTCCTTTTCCTCCTCTGCCTGGGTTTCCTCTGGCTTTGACACGGCCGCAGTTTTCTCTGCCGCTGTCGCTGCAAGTGTCTCCTGGGTCTTGGCTGTACCGCAGCCGGCAGTACCTGCCATAGCAGCTGCCAGTACAATGGCCAATATTTTTTTCCTCATTCCAGCCTCCATTCTGCCAGTTTTAATTTTATAACGCTGCATCCACCTTCTTCTCATGCAATACTCGTGGATATTACCTGCCGGATCCATTACAGCTGACTGGTTGGATGATTTCTGCTCTTCATCTGGTTAAAATCGTAGAAAAGTACAGCATTCGTCTCCTTCCCTGCCTTTTCACGAAATACGTGGGCAATCCGCCCTGTAATCGTGTCCATATCCTTTCTCCCCGCGCCCAATGTCATGATAAGGAACCGGCTGCTGCTGGTAAAAATGGTAGGTTAAGAGAAATGTGTAACAATCCCCCGCCCCCCCAGGCCCCAAAAAATTTTCGTACCCCGTTTCTTCCAAATGCCGGACGATACTCTCCATATCAGACCTGGAAAAAAGGATATCGCTTTTCCGTTTCTGTCTCTGAAACATCGAACTTCATAGAAGCATCATAGAAGCTCAACGTACCTTTATCGTTTCGTTTACCACTTCGCATAGCACAGTCGGCACGATAATAAATACTCTCAAATGTGTCTTTTCTCTGTACAAAATCCGCACCTGCGGTAATGCTTAGGTTTCTGCATACCCCAAGGTTTCTTCCGCTCTGTTGGAATCTTCGCTTCAGGCATTCCACTTTGTCTGAGATTAATTCCTTTGCAGAGGCATTTGTGATAAATACAACAAATTCATCTCTGCCCATACGGCCAAGGATGTCTTTTTGAAGAAAATACCGGTCATAAGCTTTCCAAGCGCCTGAAAAGTCTGATCCCCTGCCAGATGCCCATACTTCTCATTTATGAGTTTAAATTCATCCACATCTATCATGATGAACACTCCTGAACGATTGTCTTTCGTTCATATTGGCGCTCCTTGCCAGCAAACATGTATGTTACTTACACCCATGAGGGGTGCAATAATGTCCCCATGGACTGGGGCTAAATCCACCGGATACGCTTTCCATAGAATCATCACTCAGCGATACTGCTTCGTCCAAAAAATCTTCCATGGTCAGCAAAACTCCCGCCTCCTCGGCTAACAACATTACTTCTCTGATATAATGCTGCCTTGCTATATCTAATCTGGCTGCCAGCTGGGGATCGTCTTCGGCTTTTTTCAAGAAGTTACTTATGTTTTTTTTCATTAATGTTTCCTCCTCTTTACAATCATAATTTTGACGCTATTGTGTTATACGAAAGAAACTTGAATTTCTCCCGTTTAAAATAATTTTAAAAAATAAAGAGCCGCCTTATTCAATCACCGTAGGAGATTCGGAAAGCCCGATTATGTTTCCATCTTTTAATTCCACGTTGATTACCCAGTTTGTTTTTCCCGTTTTCCCGGGAATGAACACAATATCTCCATCCGATGTCAGTTCCTTTGCGGAACAGCTATAATCTGCGTCACCTTCTGGCTCTTGAACATATATGCGCTTCACGTCATCGGAGAACTTAAAATGATAAGTAACAGGCTCTCCAACCTTAATAACAGGCTCATTTCCCAATTTGGGGGTGACAGTAAGCTTCATATCAATGCAGTAGAATGTCCATTGTTCCTTTGTAATTTCTCCGAGTTTCAACCCTCCATCTGCTGCGAAGGCTCCTGCACTGATATCCACGCTGTATTTTTTTTCCGCTTCAAAATCCTTTGCAGGAAAAATGTGAAAGAACGTTCCTTCTTCCGCTTTTAAATTATAATAATTCCTTTGATAGTCCGGAACCGGCTCGGAGCGCATCTTTGTGGTATCATCCGTTGCGATAGTCTCATAAACTGAACCATCCTCGTTATAAATTGTCAAGGTTCCCGGCATCTGCTGCACATTGCTCCGTTTGAATACAATCTCCATGGTATTGGGTCCTTCAACAATCGGAACACCGTTGGGACCGAGAAAAACAGGTCCCAGTTCATCCTGCGGCAAAGGCTCGTTGCAGTCCCTGGCAAAAGCATAATCCCAGCAATAAATATTGGAATAGCAAAAGCTGTAGCCGCCGTTTGTCAAGGTCAGGACACCGCCGTCCGGCGAAGTGAAGTACACGCCGTCCAGGTCTAAATTCCTGCATAAGGTTTCCGACACGCTGTTTAACACAGTCAGAACATAATCCTCGCTGTCAAAAACATGGTAGCTGTCTTTCTGCTGCTCTGGCGGAGCATTGTAGATGGCGCTATCCGCAGCAAGTGCAATTTTTAACGTGTCTTGTAATTCTCCGGCTGCCGGAGTCTGGGCAAGGGTAAGGTTCCATCCGGTTTCTTTCGCAATTGCCGCAATCAGTTCTTCCGCTGTGGCGGCATCCTGAACGGAAACCTCTCGCAAATGATCCGGTTCGCCTATGTACAGGACAGCCGCTTCGTTTATATCCAAAGCAGCCCTTTCCGTTTCCAGAGAAGCGGTTGAACCTGGCGGTTTGGTCTCTGCCTTATTCAGAGACGGTGCGTTTCCATTGCATCCAGCAAGCATCGCCGCTAATATTGAGCTGATCAGTAAGCCCATAATCATTTTTTGATTGCGCATTGATTTTCCTTCTTTCACGTTTTATTCCTGTTTAGGATGGTGTATTATGTTATACGAAAGAACACGTAATTCTCCCACACAAATTTTTATTCTTCGATATATTTTCGTAACTTCGCCTTGGCACGCTGTAAAATGGTTGCCAGTGTACTTTCATTGATGCCAGACTGCATTGATATGTCGTGATAGTTTTCCCCCAAAAAATATTTGTGGTAAACGAACAGCCTGTCCCGTTCTGAAAGCTGCGTAAGAGCCATATAGAGTGCTTTTCGCGCCGGATTTGAAATTTTATCATATTGTTCTTCGAACGAAACAGAAAGAGCAGTGTCAGTCTTGATTGTCTCGTGGTCTATGGACAACTCTGGTTTCTGTGTACGATAAAAATCAATCAGTGTATTTTGAGCAATCGTCCATAACCAAGTGCTGATTTGTGCTTTATCCGGGTTATAATCGGATATATGTTCAGCAGCTTTCAGAAAGGTGCAACTGGTCAAATCCTCAGCATTTTCTCTGTGTAAAAGCTGATAAAAGAAATAGTTATATATCTTGGAAAAATGTTCTTGATAGAGCTTCTCCAGATCAATGTCGCTTGACGGCATACTCGCACACTCCCTTCTGGTTAAGCCATGCATCCACTTAATCCCCGAGTTAGACTGGAAAACATCGTTCGATAAAAGTTGGAGCGGCTCACTTTGCATTTTAATTTACCATCCCCCATTCTTTGATTCAATATATTTGGACGGATAACTCATTTGGTGGAATATATGACGGATAATTGGCGTTATAAGGAGCTGACTGACGTATCTGTTTCAGCAGTCTGAACCCTATATTCATTTACGCTTTTCTAATCCGTTACACTGAGTAGTTCAAGGGGGCTGCAAAGCTGATCCACCTGCTATCTGCCTATCTGCACCATGTAAAAAGGGGCCTTTTTCCCTTCACTGCCCGACCTCCTCCCCGATAGTTTCACACTGATTTTTAAAACAAATAATACCGTGGAATTGTACAACTGCCTATGGCAATCCATGTAACAGATGTGAATGATTTGATTTTCATATGCCGGCTGTACGATTGGCCATGCGGCCTATGTCGAATAAACCGGTTGAAAAATTCCATAAAAAGAAAAGGCACATTGTAGTAACATTACAAACCGAAGTTACTACAATGTGCTTTTTACTTATCAGATACAGGGGTATCCTATTCATTCAAATATGGCTGAACACCTGACAGCAGCCATCCCAGCCGTTCATCATATTGGTAGGTCGCCAGGATTTCCCTCCTCCCGCTTGAGCTCTGCTCCTTTATGCCAAAACTTGCCCGGTATGAGATTCGCTGCACCATATACATCACACTGCGGTCATAATCACATAATTCAAAATCACCAAGAGAGATTTCTGTGCATCCACCAGTGTTTTTCCTATGCATATTCCTCACAGTTTCATAGTAAAAGAACTCTTCCATTCCACTGACAGGCAGCAGATCCACCTGCTGCTTTCGACGGCCCCGAGCCGTCATGGTTCATGCGTCTGCCTTCCCTGCATGCAGGAACTCCATCTTTGCCAATGGTAAAGTCGTTTTTGTAAGCCAGCTTGATTCCGCGTTTTTCATTCAGGTCAATAAAAGGAGTGATATGCACACGCCTGCAGTATTCATAATAGGGCATTGCGTCATGGGCAGAATCAAGGAGCAGTTTTGTGACGTTAAAGTCAGGAAGAAAGCATTTCATCCTGAAAAAGCAATGCAGGAACCTGTGGGAATCATGGGTAGAAGCAGGTGAGAGCAGCGGGAAAACAGGCAGATCACTTTCAGAATCGGAAGCGACGAGCATGTATAGGTCATAGCCGTGATACCAGGAATCTCTGGAGGAGTCCCGGCCAGGGCAAGGTTCTCAGGAGTAATGAGCCCCTCGGAGACGGACTGGTCAAGGAACTCGTTCTTATATAACTGAAAGAGGGAGCCATAGGGCTGTTCCTCAATGCGGAAAGTGGTGTTTTCAAGTTCCGGCAGAAGCTGTTCGACAGAGACCTTCTCTACAGGAGCAGCCTTGGAGCCCTTAATTTTTGGTTTTTTGGCCTTGTCTTTTGTCGGATGGATATGTGGGGAGAGATTGTCGGAATCAGAGTCCCATAAGCGGTTAAGGAAGTCATAAAAAGTACCGACGCCCGGGGTATCCCCAAACTCAAAGCCACTCAGGATGGCATAAAGGGGATTGATTTTAAGCTGTGCAGCCCAATCAGTGAGGGAGGTAACCTTGAAATCAATCGAGAACAGGAAGGAACGCTGCATACAGGAAGGAGTTCTTGGCTTAGGGCCGAAGACAGAGTATTTGTCCCACATGAATTCATCCGTAAAGGAAAGGTCAAGATTCCAAAACCGATCAATGATATCCCAGGTAGAATGGGAAAAAAAGTCAGGAACAGGATAATATTTACGAAGCTGATCAAGAAGAAAGTCTTGATAGGCGGAATGGCCGCCAGAGTTAACAGGTAACATAAAAATCGCCTCCCATCGAAAAATGTACGTTTGAGCAAAGGTGCGAAGCACCGCATTTTTCGATGGATTTGTCAAGTATTTTGGCAAAAAAGTGGGGGATTTTAATAAAAATGGAGTCTGAAAGCCTTAATTTTACTGGCTTAGAGATTCCGAGAGACTATTTTATGAAAGGGAGGTACAACCTCATGATTTACGTAGGCATTGATAAAGCGACAGCCCCATTTTTCAGGGCTGTACTTGTCCACTACAAGACCAAATATAATTCCAGTCAATCGCTTTATCAATGCTCCTCAGAAGATGGTCTTGGGGGACCATGTCATCCATACAGAACATTTAAATCTGCTCTCTTTTCTTATTCGTATTCTAAGTCATCATAGAAATATTCCGCCTTCCTTTATTACTTCCCATGAGAAAGAGCCATAAAATCCCAATAAAGGAACCGTATAGCTCTTTTAAAGATAAATAAACCTCCATACTGAGTACTTTTATCTTACATCAGTTTAGGAGGATATTACAGGCGCATGCACTCTCCCACTTTCACTCTGATTCATATCCATATTGAACCTCAATGTCTTTTACACGTTTAAGCAGACTCCTAATTTCTTTACAAGCCAAAAACCCTGGAAGAATCCATCTCCCAGGGCCAAGGCATCTATTTCACACGCCCTGAAAAACACCCATTTCCAGGCCGCAAATCCACTCAATTTTTCCCAAAAAACCACTACATCTTGTGGTTTTATCCGTCACTTCTCTCCAAAACCACAATTTGGCATCTAAACTACCGTAGCTTAATGTGTTGCTGCGGTGGAATAGATGCCACTTATTTATATGTCGTCTATACTCTCTCTTTGCAAATGTATATCCATAAATATATTATCTTTTTAATATTGCATCAATCTCGTCCAGACTAATATCTGGTCTCTCATATTTTTCTTCTGTATAGTCTCCGTAACCAAGATCAAATTGCTGGATAAATTTGACCATTCCTACTGGCCCCAGTGCTTCTCTTAGGACCTTCATCCCGGCATTTCTTACATCGACTGGATTATTCAAATCAACATTTAACATTTAGAACACCTCCCAGGCAAACTGTAGTGGATTCTGCACTTTAACTTTTAACTCTAATTTTGAGGCCATGTTGCTCATTTTGTCATCTGTTGTAAGCAACACATCTGCATTCGCACTCTCCGCTGCAGCTATATGCAAACTGTCAAATGTGCGGATCTTTGATATCTTCATTATATCCTCTGATCGTTTTTTTATCTCATCTGTATAGGCTACGTGCATATGTGTAACCTGATATAGCTCTTTAACTTTCCGCTTTTTTGTCTCATCGCCCATACGTTCCATCTCTAATTCCAGCATTTCGCTTCCGACAATTTCATATACGTTCAATTGCCCTCGTTTCAATATAGTAAGGATTGCTTCACTTTCCAGATGAATACGTTCCTGCGTCTGATCATCAAACGGCCGATTGTAACAACAATTATCCAAATATATTCTCATACATCATACCTTTCTGCTAATCATATTATAAACCATTTTACCGGGATAAACAATCTTTTTATAATAACGGGATAGCAGTCAGCTCTGAAATGTGCCTTTACAGGAAATTTTGTCATGTCATGCTTTTTTGCCTAATTCCATTTCCTGAAAAAATCTCTTAAAATCTTCCAGTTTTGTATAAGCGTAATAAAAGACTGTTCCAAATGATTTCTGGCTCCCACGATAATCCAATGCAGTCTGGTCTTCACTACTGAATTTTATACTGAGTACCATCTTCCCGCTGTATTCTTCGTAATCAGTTTTTATTTACAAGAATCATCCTCTGCTTCCTGCCAGCTTTCTGGGGCAAGCCGGGCTTCATGGTACCGCTTCCCTTTGGTCCCTCTTAGGATCTGGAAAAATCCAGACATAAAAATATACCTCATCCCCACAGCCCATGGATTATCGGCTGTGGGGATCCATTAACGCAAAAAATCTAGGGAGCGTTCTTCCGCTCCGCAGATCTAAGTATCGCTAATAATCAAATTTTCTCATAATGGTCCACATCAATGACAATAACAGGTGAATCTCCCACATCAACCATTATAGGCATGGCCACATAATTAACCATGGTAATCTTTTATTTTCTTGCAAAAACTTCTAAATCCACGGATTTCCCAGAGAATGAGGTTCTTCGCCCAAAGAACCAAGAAGTTGTTTACCCGCATGAATCGCTGTCCGCAGCGCCTGTCGCACCGCTGCAGATTCCCCTGTGAAACACAGCACCACCTCATTAGCAAAGCAATTGTCAAGAGGGTGATGATAACCGATCACAGTCACCGGGGCAGACTTCACCGCCAGATCCGATACGAGGCATCCTATGGCGGCCGGCCCGCAGCATATGATTCCAAACGCCTTGCCTTCCACCGCTCCCAGCGTCTTGACACAGCACTGCCCCGCCCTCGCAGTATAGCTAAAGGAAAGATGACCTGCGTCATTTACATAAACTTCGCCGAACTGTTTCGGCAGCTGTTCCAGAGCGATCTCTACCGCATGCCTTGCATCCGATACATCGTTGGCTCCAATATAGAACAGGGTACCGCATCCAGCTCCGCCCTTGCTGTCCCTGGATGCCTCCATGGAGATCAGCTCCACATCAGCCGCCTTTACAGCCTCATCCACAGCAATCACCTGCGGCCCTACCGCCACGCGGCCTCCAAAGATGCCAATAGAACGGTATTCTCCCAGCTTCATAAATGGTGCAAGGGAAGGATCGATTCCGGGAATCACCAGACCGATCGTATCTCCTATTGCAGTACCTACAAATTCTGTTATCTGGCTATGGTCTGTCATATGGTTTCTCCTGTTCTTTCATTTAACATATCCTTATTATACCATAGCTATTTCTTCTTCTATATGCAAAATCAAAACCATAAACCTGTAAAATCCATTCGAGTCTGTGTTGGACATGTTTGGTGATAATATCTTTATCCTACAACTGTGGCACTAATATTCTCTTTTTAGAACTATACTTTTGCCATAAACCGATTCCTTTGCATGAATTATACGAAATAGCCATGCGTAACTACCGCTGTCGTTCTCCCGCTTCTGTACTTCCGCATCCTTCGTTCTCATGATACAATCAATGTATCTGATATGATATGGAGCCAGTTCGAGCTAATGTATTACAGAAGAAGATGAGGAGGACTTTTGAGATGTAGATTACTTTTTAAATGAATTTGATGATATTGAAAATGACAATTTCGGTGAAGAAGGACTCTATATCTTCTAAATCCAAATTATTTACTTTCTATACCAGCTTTTTTAACGGGCTATTTTCATATTTTTAATCAAAAATAAATACTTTCCCATAAAGAGAAAAGCGGCCTTCTATGCATTACACAGAGCAGACCGCATTTACATCAAACAGATTTCATTTTTTTATTTTATTCTTATATTCCTTCACAGTCATATTCTCATATTTTTTAAATACTCTGCTGAAATAGCTGCTTTCGCTGTATCCAAGACGGAAGGCAACCTCCCCGATACTGTCCTCTGTGAAATAAAAATATCCCTTCGCAAGATGCATCTTTTTCATATGAAGATACTCTGTAACGCTCACATGGAACTGTGACCGGAATATCCTGCTTAAATATCCCTGGCTGACTGCACAGTTCTCAATAATCTTATTGAGCGTAATCTCTTCTTTAATATGCTGATCAATATACAGAAAAATATTGTCAAGAAGAGGATACCGTTTCATACTGCTCTGCTGGAACAAATAATCGACCACGCGGAACAGCCACAACTCAGATGTTTTCTTCTCTAAAATCAAACTCTTATTGATGGGAAACAGTTCAATTATGGTATTCTTTTCATCATATAAATTCTGCGTGTCCGTCAGCTGCTGCCCTATGTAAGAAAATGCTTTCACCAGCCGGTCCGGCTCAGGGCCGGCATTTTCATAAATACAGTCTATAATCCCCGGAAGTCTTTGGTAGAACATCTGAAAGTCCCTTTCTTTCAGTATCTCCACCAACTCCTCCACCTGTTTATTTGAGGTATCTTCCTTCTCTGTTTTATAGTTTCTAAAGATTGTATTCAGATTTTTGGCCATAACCGGTTTTTCAATCATTGCCTTTACCGTCCCCGGAACAATGCTCTCAATCAGGCCGGCCGAAGTGCAGACTGTCATTCCATAGATCACCGTATCAGGGCAAAACTGGCGGATGAGCCGACCTGTTTCCGCGCCTGATATTCCCGGCAGCTGCATTTCCACAAATACAAGATCAACTGCGCATGACCTGCATACCTTGACAGCCTTCTCTCCGGTTGTCACCTTATCAACAATCTCAAACTGTTCATATCCGGCAATCATTGCTTCAAGCGCTTCCTGTGAAAGCATATCGTTGTCAACAATCAAAATTCTGTACATAATTTTGAAATCCCTTCTTACTTATACTCCGGAAAGATAATTTCGCATCTACAGCCTTTGTTTTTGTTAATCTCAACTGTAATAGTATACTCATCTCCAAACAACTGAGCCAGCTTTCTCTTTGCGCACTCCATTCCCAGCTGAATATAATATCCCTCATGATTATTTTTGTATGGTTCAAATCTGATTTTAAGCTCCTCATTACTGAAACCGCTGCCTGTATTGATGATCTCCAAAACAAAGTTACCCTGTTTCAGATAACCGTTCAAGCTGATCGATCCGCCCTCCGGGCTCAGCATGACGCCGTGATAGAAGGCATTTTGGACAAAAGGAAACAGCACGCCTGCCGGCAGCTTCATCATCTGCATTTCCCGCGGAAAATGAAGGGTATAGTTAAACTGAGAACCTAACCGTATTTTCTGAAATTTAAGGTATTGTTCTACATATTCCAGTTCGCCTGCAAAATGAACAAAGGTGCCCTTGTCCGCAATCCCATATTTGACATGGCTGATAAACAGATCCGCCAGCTCAGTGGTTCTCTCCGCCTGTTCCACGGTTCCCAGGTTCTGCAGGGCAATCAGCATATTCAGGTAGCTGTATGGATTGGACTGTGCTTCCAGCTCATGGAAACGCACCTCCAGCTCAGCTTTTTCTTTTAAATGCTTCTGGTTTGTCTCCTGGATTTTCTTAATGCGCTTTTTCAGCATATCCTCCTGATAATACTGGTTGGCCCTGTTTTCACTGAGCTGTGTGATCACCAGACTTACCAGATTTGCCATATCCAGTATCTTTTCATATGAATATACCGGTAGTTCTTCAAATCTCTGCCTTGATTCCTCCCGCAGCCGTCTGAAACGTTCTGTCTCAACAGTCGGTTCTATTTGCCTAACTGTCTCCGGGGCGTCCTCGCAGCGGAACTGGCCGCCCAAAAAACCGCCCAGGTAATTGCCCTCCACCACAATCGGAATCGCCATCTCAATCAAACCGCATGGGCAGAAATAAATATGGGTTTTCTTTGTGACTGCGGCCTGAATGGACCCCATGGCATCCGAAGTCCGGCAATTCTGGCGCAGTTCCTTATCCTCCCTGAATTTTCTGCAAAAATCAGAGAAAAAAGTCATGTCTGTGACCGGTTCCCCTTTATAATCAACTGTAACAAACGCAAGTCCGGTCGCCTTCGACAGACTCTCCTGTATATGTTCCAGCTTGTCTCTTCCAAAGAGACGGATTATATCTATGGAACCAATTCCGCGGCTGGTCTCCCCTGTGTCCCTTTCTTCCTGGTCAGTGGATGCAAGCGGGCCTGTATCTTCGAATATCCTGTCGAGTTCTTCCATCATTTTTCCTCTTCAATGATTATATAAATTATTTTACTCTTGTTTTCCATGAAATACAATCTATTTTGTTCTCAAAAAGACCGGTCTGCATTACAGTCCGGTCTTTTTGGTATGATAGCTTTTTAGGGTTAACGTTTAAAGGGCCTGTTCTGTACGGCTGATGATATCATCCTGTACTTCTTTAGCAAGAACCGTAAACTGCGCACTGTATCCAGCCACACGCACCACAAGGTCTTTATACAGTTCTGGATGCGCCTGTGCATCCAACAGAATATTCTTGTCAATTACATTGAACTGAATATGCATACCTTTATGGTCAAAGTAGGAACGCACCACTGCTGAAAAACGCTTGAGACCTTCATCGCCTGCCAGGGCAGATGGAAGGAACTTCTGGTTATACAATGTACCATTGGAGTAGTTCTCATGATCCAGCTTTGCAACCGACATAGCTGCCGCAGTCGGACCGTTTGTGTCCTTGCCCTGTCTTGGCGATACACCGTCCGCCAACGGCTGTTTTGCAAGACGTCCGTCAGGCAGAGCTCCAACATCCTTTCCAAACAATACATTAGCCGATACAGGATAGCATCCTGCCTGGTATACTCCGCCTCTTGGGTTTTTATATTTTTCCACTTCACGTGAGTAGATCTGGCCACATCGTCTGGCAAGCAGATCCACATCATCCACATCATTTCCGTACCATGTGGTGTTCTCCATAATGCGTTTGATCCTCGCGTATTCCCCGTCCCCTGCATTCGCGGTCTGCGATGCAGAAAGCTGTGACTGAAGGGCTGATACGTCAATGGAACCGTTACTGCTGAGAATCCGTTTTACAGCCTCGTAAATCCTGGCCTCATCGTCGGAAGCGGTCTCACAGCAGCCGCAGCCGAAATTGTGATCCAGCGCATCCTTTAATTGAGCCATGGTAAGTTCTTTATTCTCAAAGACATGCGTCTGCATCGCATAAATGGAGTCACCGCAGTCAGCAACACCGAACGCCTGAGGTCCTGTAAAATTATAGACAGCCCCACCATGCTGCAGGCTGAGTCCCTTGCCAATACAGTCATCGACCAGACCGGAAAGGAATGGAAGCGGAGTTCTCTCTGTATGCGCATAATCCACGCTGTTACAGGCTTCTACTACGTGATGTACAAAGTACTGGATCTGTTTCTCAAATGCGCGCCACACATCCTCAATACTCTTGAACGACGTAACATCTCCCGTATCCGGCCCCACCTGGTGTCCGTTGTTCTTTCCGCCATTTAATGTAAGCTCCAGTATTTTCGCCACATTTACAAAGGCCGAATCATGCCAGCCGTCCGTCTTGTGCGGGCTCTGCGGCTCCACACAGCCGATCATGCCGTAATTTCTCGCATCCGCCAGGGATACACCGCGGTTGCAGAGGGCGGGTATAATTGTCTCATCATTATACATGGCCGGCACGCCGGTTCCCAGGCGTACCACCTCACATGCTCTGTACAGAAACTCCTCCGGAGTATTCTGGTGAACACGGATCGAGAAGGAGGGCTGCGGAAGCTGCACATGGGCTGCCGCCACCATACACATGTAGGAGACATCGTTAGTTGCGTCCAGTCCATCGCCGGTCTGACCGCCGACAATCAGGTTCTGGAATCCGCCGTAACCGGCAAATGCCTGTGCGGATACTTCATCTCTGATTTTGCTGAGTCCGTTGAATTTTACCCATAAACAGTCCAGAAGCTCCTGTGCAAATTCCTCTGAAATATTATGATCCATTTTCAGATATGGATACATATACTGGTCAAATCTTCCCGGGGAGATCGAATGTCCACTGGATTCTATCTGGATCAGAATCTGTGTAAACCAGAATGCCTGACATGCTTCATAAAAATTAGTCGCCCCATGCTCTGGAACCCTGTCACATACCTGAGCAATACGAAGTAATTCTGCCTTCCTGACCGCGCAACTGCATGAAGCCGCCATCTCCCTGGCTTTAGCCGCATATCTGCGGGCAAACTGAATGGATGCGTTGTAGCAAATAATCATCGATTCATAAAAGGTTCTCTTTTTTACATAATCAGGATCATTCTGATCCAGTTTCTCCATTGTCTCCACAATCAGTTTAATCAGACCGGAAAATCCAAGCTCCAGAACTTTCCCATAATCCGCGGACACATGTCCTATTCCGCCGTAAAAATAGTTGCCCACCGTAAACACACCGTTGGAAATAGCTTCTTTTGTAGCCTCCGACATATACGCGGATGCCAAATCACTGGTTGTCTTACCTTTCCAGTATTTGAAAGCCTCCTTTAACTCACTTTTTGCAGCTTCGCTGATCTTAAAAGGATCGGCGCTTCTCTTATCCATGGTATCGAACTCTTTTTCCACCCATTCGAACGAAAACTCCGGATAGATCTGGGCGGAGCGGAGATTTTTAGTAATTACACCCACAACCAGCTCGTCATCTCTAATTACGATGGGAAGATGGTTTAAGATTCTCTCCAGCGCTTTTGCGCGCCTTATAAGGATAGGCATCCCTTCCGTTTCGCGGTACGATTCTGTGACCAGTACGGCACGCTCCGACTCAACTTCCGGTACAGCAGCCACAAACGCTTTCTTTAAGCGCTTTATTCGTTCAGTTGGTTCTGTAAAGCCTTTTGCTATCATTTAACATCCTCCTTATATATTATTTTTCTACCACCATCATACCCTAATTTCTATAAAAAACCGATTCAATATATAAGCTAAAAAATCTCACAATACAGACTTCTTTCAAATAAAAAAAATTAATTCCCCGGCTTATACATGTCATTTTAGACACCACATGTATAAGCCGGGGACATTTTTGATAAAACAGGACAATCCAAACCTGCATCCACGCAGAACATGCCCTGGAGATACCCAGGGCATGTTCAAGGTTAACTCATTACCAACCAACTGGTCGAGCTCCAGATGAAAAGAAACTCTCACAGAATCCGGATATCTGGCGCATGTCATAATCAGAACCCGATTAGCGATTCCCGCAACGGCCAGTTTCCGTTTTTTTTTCAGGAGAACTTTGACGAATTTTGTTCTTGTATTGCTTAACCGTCATATTTTCAAACTTTTTAAACACTTTACTGAAATAGCTGCTTTCATTGTATCCGAGACGGAACGCAACTTCCGCAATACTGTCCTCGGTAAAGTAAAAATATCCCTTGGCCAGATGCAGTTTTTTCATATGAAGATACTCTGTAACACTGACCTGAAACTGCTCCCTGAAAATCCGGCTCAGATATCCCTGGCTGATGGCGCAGTTCTCAATAATACTGTTAAGCGTGATATCTTCTTTTATATGTTTCTCTATATAAATAAAAATATTCTCCAACAGCGGATAACGGCCGATACTGTTTTGCTGGAACAGAAAATCCATCACCCTGAAAAGCCAAAGCTCGGATGTTTTCCGGTCCAGAATCAACACCTCGTTAATAGGAAACAGCTCTGATATATTCCCGCTGTCGCCATACATGCTTCTGGTATCCAAAAGGTTTTGTCCCAGATAAGTGAATAGCTTAATAAGCCGGACTGAATCCTCCCCGGCAATCCCATAGATCTCATCGATGACTCCGGCAATCCCGCCGTAAAAATCTCCGAAATTTTTGTTTCTGAGATATGAAGCAAGCGTCTCAAGCTGGTTCTGCACAGAATCTTCGTGCTCTGTCTTATAGTTCTCCAGGATCTTTTTCAGAAAGTTGTATGTAATCGGTTTTTCCAGAAAATCCTTTACCTGGCTGTGAGCTGCGCTGCGGATCAGAATATTGGCAGCATGGGCAGAAAGGATATATATATTAATCTCCGGATTTGACTGGTGAATAATCCTGCTGGCTTCCAGGCCGGTCATTCCCGGCATCAGCATATCCATGAATACAATATCGATCACGTCCTCTTTACAAGCCCGCACCGCCCCCTCGCCGGTTCCCGTCATATGAACCACCTTGAACGCACTGTCCTTCGCAATCATTATATTCAGCGCTTCGCGCATAAGTATATCATCATCAGCTATCAAAACCCTGTACATGATTACTCAGTCCTTTCTTCATAATGTTCAGGCCATAGTAAAATAGTTTTTGATCCCTTGTTTCTGTAGCTTTCTGAGATTATGCTGTACTCCTCTCCAAACAGGCGCTTCATTTTTTCCCTGGCGTATTCCATGCCCATTTTGATGTAATATCCTTCGTGTTTGTCTTTGTATTTTTCATACTTGATATCCAGCTCAGCTTCCGTCAACCCCGGACCGGTATCATTAATTTCCAGCACTACATTACCGTTGCGCACGTAACCCGTTACAGTGATCTGTCCGCCTTCTTTTTTCAGCATCACGCCATTATAAAAAGCATTTTGGATAAAGGGCATCAATACGTCGGAGGGCATCTTCTGCATATGCAGGTTTTTCGGTACCTGAATCGAATATTCCAGCCGGTCTCCCGTCTTTTTTTTCTGAAACAGCAGATACTGTTCCGCATGTTCAAGCTCTCCGGAGATGTGCACGAAGGTACTCTTTTCCATGTATTTATACTTTATATAATCAATGAAAGAGCTCAGCAGTTCGTTTGTTCTGGGCGCGTCCTCTATAATTGTCAAATTAAGCAGCGATGTCAGCATGTCCAGAAGTTCATACTGGTTGCCGCGCATTTCCAGCTCCTGTACTCTCTTGTTCTTCTGTACAATCTCCTTGGCGTAACCATGGTTTACCGTCTGTATCTTTTTAATACGCTTTTTTAAAATATCTTCCTGGAGATGCTGGCTGATCTCGTTCTCACTTAACTGATTGATAACCAGAAAAACAAGATTGGCTATGTCCAGAAATTTTTCATATGAATAAACAGGAATTTCATCGAGCAACGATTTGTATTGGACCACCGCTTCATCCGCTTTTGCCGCGTGCATCACGGACGATAACCGGCTCACCGAATCGGGTGCGTCATTACATTGGATCTGACCGCCGATAAACCCGCCCAGATAATGACCGCGCACGATAATTGGTATCGCAACCTCCAAAAGTCCGCATGGGCAGAAGTATACGTTTGTTTTCTGTGTAACCGCTGCCTGGATGGATCCGAACGCATCGGATGATTTGCACCGTTCCATTGCCACCGGATTGTTCCGGACCTTTTCACAGTATCGTGAAAAGGATGTAGCAGATGTAATGGGATCCCCCTTAAAATCCACGGTTATAAAAGCCAGCCCGGTTGCTTTGGAAAGGCTCTCCTGAATGGTCTCCAGTTTCTCTTTTCCGAACAGATGAATGATATCCAGTTCGTTGATACGGTCCTCTTCATTTATGCTTAGATATTCATCCAATGCATCTGGTTCCACTTCATCCATGTGCATCATCTTGTGATATTCCGCCATCTGATTATCCCTCTCTTTACTGCCTGTCACTGCTATTTTATCACTTTTATTTCTTTATAACAATCATCTTTCAATGCAGAGGGTTGGATTGGAACGGCAAAAGGCCGTGCTGTATCCCTTTGGGCGGCACGGTCTTATGTCTATCTTGTCATAAGGCATCTGTTCTGTATTTCATCTGTATATTAATAGATGCTTAATAAAATTTCCTTAATAGCCTCTGTTCCAGCTTCTCTCGGATTACTTATAAGACAATTATCCATAAGAGCATTGTCAGTCATATTCTGAAGCTGCCCCTCATACGCTTCTCTGCTGATTCCCAGCTCTCTGATAGATGCCGGCATATCCATACAGCACATCAGAGACCGAATCAGCTCCTCAAGGGTTTTAACAGCCATCTCCGGGGCCTCGTTCATACCGACTAACTGAACTTTATATGCAAGAGTCGCATACTTGTTCATAATATCATGGTTGACGCTGTTATACTCAATCACCTTATTTAACAGCATAGCGTTGGCTAACCCGTGAGGAATATGGAAGGTTCCCCCAAGCTGATGAGCGATGCTGTGATTCAACCCCAGGCCCGCTGTGTTGAAAGCCATGCCTGCTAGTGTGGACGCCTCATGCATCAGGGTTCTCGCTTCCAGGTTTTTTCCGTCCCGGTAGCATTTTAAGAGAGCTTTGATCAGCAGTTCCGTTGCCTTTTCCGACAATGCGTCGGAGAACACATTGCAGCCGTTCGCAACATAGGCTTCCAAAGCATGTGTCAGCACATCCATACCCGTATTCGCGGTGATAGCCGGAGGCACAGACAGGGTCAGCCTTGGATCAAGGATCGCCACATCGGCCAGGATATCTTCGGATGAGATCAGATGCTTGCTCTTTGTTTCCGAATCAGTTATCACGGCAGCGGAGGTAACCTCTGAACCGGTTCCGCTGGTTGTGGGGATGGTGACAAACCTGGGTTTGGGAACCAGCTCACGCACACCGGCAAAGTAAATCATTGCCTTTGCCGTATCAATGGCAGAGCCTCCTCCAAAACCGATAACAATATCAGGGCGTACCCTGCAGAGCACCCCAAGCCCCTTGCCCACGATCTCAATGGTGGGATCCGGTATAGCCTGGTCGAACAGCTCCACAGAGTTGCTTGAGTCCAGAGAATCCAGTATATAATTGATTGCCCCACTCTCCGCAAGAAATTTGTCGCATACAACCAGAATCCGTTTTTTACGGATCTTACGCAGGTATTCCATTGCATAATTTCCGCTTCGTATCTTTGTTTTTATATATACATTTGACATGTGCGCTTCTCCTTTACATTAACGGATACTGAAGGCATCCGTCATGACGCATTTGCGCTTTCTGCAGAAGGTTCTCGGCGATGTCAGACCTTCTCCTGTGGGACCGGCAATTGTAAATGTGGTATAGCCCTCGCCTCCCACGCCGATACCTGCATAGGATGGAGCGTTTTTTACAAAGATGGTAGTCTCCATGATCTTTGCCATCTTACTGAGCTTTTCTACATTTTTAGAGTGCATCATAGCCGTATGGCGGTTTCCATGCTCCGCCTGATGGGCATATTCAATGGCTGTATCCACATCGGATACACGTACAACAGGGAGAATCGGCATCATCATTTCCTCCTGAACAAGCAAATGATCCTTGGGGACTTCCATGATGATCACCCTCACGCTGGCATCCACTGTAATACCCAGCTTATCCAGGATATAGCGGGCACTCTTTCCTACAAAGGATGTCTTGGGACCGCCTTTTTCCGTAGTAACAAGCGCTACCAGCTGCTCTAACAGCATTGGATCCGTGATCTGGTACGCGCCGTTTTCTTTCATGTGGTGGATCAGATAATCGCAGATCGAGTCTACTGCAAACACTTCCTTCTCCGCGATACATGGAACGTTATTGTCAAAGCTGCATCCATCCACAATATCCTTTGCCGCTTTGTCAATGTCAGCCGTCTCATCGACCACTACCGGAGGATTGCCTGCCCCTGCGCCAATCGCCTTTTTGCCGGAGGAAAGGACTTTCTTTACAATAGAAGGTCCTCCTGTGGCTACCAGGAGGCGGACACTTGGGTTGTCGATCATCTTATTGGTATTTTCAATGGACGGTTCTTCCACCATGGTAATCAGGTTTGGCGGTGCGCCGTTGTCAATCAGCGCCTTGTTCAACATTTTCACCGTCATCTGTGAAACTTTTTTGGCTCTGGGATGAGGGCTGAAAACAACCGTATTGCCGCCGGCAATCATTGAAATGGAATTGTTGATGATTGTCTCGGTGGGATTGGTGGTAGGCGTAATAGCACCGATTACCCCAAATGGGCAGTATTCCACTAAGGTCAGACCGTTGTCACCGGTAATGGCCTCGGTCAGCAAATCCTCTGTACCGGGTGTTTTCTCGGCAGCCAGGCGGTTTTTGATTAATTTGTGTTCATAGTCACCAATCTCGGTTTCTTCCACAGACAGCCTGGAAATCAGCTCAAGATTCTCTCTCTTGATTATGGTTGACCGGATCACATCCACATATTTTTGTCTGTCTGAAATTTTTGAGAACAACAGCTTTTTCTGGGCCTCTTCAGAAGCGGCAATGGCCTCATCCATTGTCTTAAACACACCGTACCGTTCTAATTTGGGTGCTGTAAACTTCAGAGGCTGCTCTGCCTTAATCTCTTTTAAAGCCTGTTCTACCAGCTGTTCAATTACTTTTATATCCATATCCAAGCGTATCACACCTTCTTTCATTTATGCGCAGTCGGCAGCGGCATTCCATGCAATGCCAAGAGGGGTAACAAGGAGCGCATCATTTGTCTTAACAGTTGTTATCCCTAATGCCTTCTCAAATGTCTGTTCAAACTCGTCAAAACAACTGGCTCCGCCTACTACATAGACGCAGTCCACATCATAACCGGAAAGGAATCGCTTTACAATCGAAGCCATTTTCTCTACCACCGGTTTTATAATAGGAAACACATCATTTTCCTTGTCCTTATCCTTTTTCAGCTTTTCTGCTTCTTCGATCGGGATTCCATAATATCCGGCCAGGACCAGAGTCATATGGGTTCCTCCGGTTGGCTCATCAGCGGTAAAAATTACCTTTCCATCTTTCAGTATACTGATTCCGGTGGTTCCGCCGCCCACATCCACAACCGCGCCGTCTGTGATCTCCAAAACGGAAGCTGCCGCAGTCGGTTCATCGATCACATTGATCACTTCAAATCCTGCGCCTTCCACCACATTGGAAATGCATTTCACATTCCCATCCATAATACCCGGAGGAACCGCGGTGGCCGCTGTCTCCAATGTTACTCCAAGCAGTTCTTCCAGCTGAGCTTTCAGTCTGCGGACCGTCTGCATCGCGCCGACGAAATCCACCACAATGCCGTCCTTTACCACTTTGGAAACCGCAGTCGCACCTGCAACGGGATGGTTATCTTCGTCTGTGACAGCAATCACAATATTGGCTGTTCCCAAATCCACGCCCGTCTTTAGGTTCCCTGAATAAGGATTGCACTTGTTTTCCCTAATCAGTTCTGCAAATTCAGACAGCACTTCTTTGGTCATGAGCATATAACCCCTCTTTTCTATCTCTTTAATTTAATGCCGGATGATTACATAATCATTGTTTTTCAGCGCACATGCATTGGCTTCATCCACATCCACATGCATCTCCAATTCAAACTGATCCGACACCCGGATTAATACATCTCCAAATACTCCATGTCTCTCTCCGAATGTTTCCACTTCCACGATATCCTTATCCCATACTCCCATGGCCTCCGCCTGCTGTGGGGTCATATGAATGTGGCGAAGCGCGACAATCGCTCCCTGCGGCAGCAGGACCGTTCCCTTTGGTCCCACTAGCTCCAGGCCAGGCGTTCCTGACAAATCTCCTGATTCTCTGATCAGCGCTTTCACTCCAAGCCGAAAGCTGTCCGTTTTGGATATCTCGATCTGGCTCTGTTTTCTGACCGGGCCCAGGATACGTACCCGTTCAAACTCTCCTTTTGGCCCACGGATCGTCACTGTCTCGTTACTGGCGAACTGCCCCGGCTGCTTTAATTCGCCTTTTACAGTTAGTTCATATCCTTTTCCAAACAAGGTCTCAAGATCTTCCCGAGTCACATGAACGTGCCGATTGGATACTCCTACAGGGATTTTATAAGTATTATAGTTTACAACTTTCTCCATTACCCGTTCAGTAATCAGTTTCAGCAGTTCTTCATTTACCATCATGTTCAACCCCTTTCGGAAGTTTATAAACCGGCCGTATTGGCCGGTATATACTTACTGATACATTATAATGACTTTGGTAAGATTTTCTCTACGTCTGTGTGTGGTCTTGGAATTACATGCTGGGAAACTACCTGGCCTACATTGGCCGCAGCGGCTGCGCCTGCATCCACGGAAGCCTTTACTGCGCCTACATCGCCGCGTACCATAACCGTTACAAGTCCGGAACCAATCTTCTCATAACCGATGAGCGCTACATTAGCAGCCTTTGTCATTGCATCTGCCGCCTCAATTGCTCCTACCAAACCTTTGGTCTCAACCATTCCTAATGCTTCGTTTGACATATTTTTTTCCTCCTGAATGATATGTTTTAGTTATTATAGTAAAATTTAAAATGCTAACTGTTTCAACAGCCAGGCCTTGTCGGTCTCTTCCCAACGGAAGCCCTGGTCATCTCTTCCGAAATGGCCGTATGCTGCTGTTTTTAAAAACTGTGGTGTTCTCAGGTTCAGTTCTGAAATATAATCAGCTACTCCAAAGGAAAACACGGATTTAACCAGCTCCTCAATACTGCTGTCCGGTATCCTGCCGGTTCCGAAAGTATTGACTGTAATTGCTTCCGGTTCAATGCCTCCGATCACATAAGCCAGTGCAACCTCACATCGGTCCGCCAGCTCCGCGGCTACAATATTCTTGGCCACATAACGGGCCATGTAAGCGGCCGAACGGTCCACCTTGGTCGGATCTTTTCCTGAAAAAGCGCCTCCGCCGTGTTTTCCCACAGTTCCATAGGTGTCTACCATGATTTTTCTTCCGGTGACACCTGTATCCCCGGCAGGCCCTCCTATGACGAAACGCCCCGTGGGATTCACATGGATCCTTGTCTTCGGCGTGATCCATTGCGGATCAATCACAGGCTCTATGACAGTACAGCGTATAAATGCTTCCAGCAACTTGTGTGAAATATTTTCACTGTGCTGTGTGGATACAACAATACTGTGGATGCAAACCGGCTTTCCCGCCTCATTGTACTTCATTGTAACCTGGGTTTTTCCGTCAGGATACAGAAAGTCTGCTTTCTGAACCTTTCTCACATAAGCCAGACGTTCCGCCAGGCGGTTGGCCAGATGACAGGACAGCGGCATCAGGCTTTCCGTCTCATTGACAGCATAGCCATACATGATACCCTGATCTCCTCCGCCCAGAACTTCTTTGCCGGTTCCGGCGCTTCTGGTAACTCCCATGGAAATATCCGGCGACTGGTTATGTATATTGGTAAAAATCATACATGTATCGGCATCAAACCCTTTTCCATGTTCCGTGTATCCTATGTTTCTGATAATCTCTCTGGCCTTTGCAACAACGTCTACATGACCGCTTGATGTAACCTCACCCGCCAGCATTAGCGTATTGGCAGATGCCATAGCCTCGATCGCCACCCTGGATTTTGGATCCTTTCCCAGATATGCATCCAATATACCGTCTGAAATCTGATCACATACCTTGTCAGGATGGCCTTCTGTTACAGATTCCGATGTCACATAATAAAATCTGTCATCCCGTCCTTCCATCATTCCATCAACCTGCTTTCTTACTGCAATCAGCGGATCGAAAATCCGCTTGTCAACGTACATCTTCTTCTACGGGCGAAATGCCTTGCTGTGGTCGTCCCTTCTCCTGTTGTTGTTGCGATTGTAAAACTGGTGTGACCTTCTTTGTCAAATCCAATTCCCATAAAGGAGGGGCCGTTCTTTACAAATACAGAGGTCTGCATTTCTTTTGCCGCCTGGTTCAAATGTTCGATGGACTCTGAATGAATGGTTGCCGTATGTTTATAACCTTGTTCCACATCCAAAGCAATCTCCAGAGCTTCCTCAAAGTCAGCCGCCTTCACAAGAGGCACAAGAGGCATCAGAAGCTCCAGCGTAACGAACGGATGAATCCGCTCTGTCTCTGCTACGATCAGTTTGATGGTTCCATTACAGGGAATACCTGCATATTCAAGAATTTCATTGGCGCTCCGACCTTCCAGTTTTTTGTTAATCACAAAATCCCCGGTGACTGCCGCGTCCAGAAGTTTTTGAATCTCTTCCTCATTTTTGACATAATAAACTCCATTTTTCAGAAGCTCAAATATAAAACGATCCGCTGCTTTTTCTTCCACAACCATACACTTTTCCGACGTACACATCAGATTGTTGTCAAAAGAAGCTCCACGGACAATGTCCCTTGCAGCCTTTTCGAAATTCGCTGTGGCATCCACGATGGCGACAGGATTGGCTGGTCCGGCTCCGATTACCTTTTTGCCGGAAGTCATGGCCTGGCGCAGCGAGCCGCTACCTCCTGTGCAGACAACCAAATCCACGTCCGGGTGGCTCATAACCTCTGTGGTAAATCCCATCAGGCTTACGTGAAGGGTAACTACCAGGTTATCTATACCGCTGATGCTGCGGATCGTCTCACTGATAATCGTTGTCAAAAACTGTGAAACTTTTACTGCTCTCGGATGTGGGCAATGGATGATCGCATTGCCTGCAGCCAGCATTCCAATGGTGTTACTGATGAGTGTCGCACAGGGGTTGGTGCATGGCTGTACCGCACAAACAATACCAAAAGGGGAAAGTTCATAGAGCGTCATACCGTGGTCACCTGTATTCACTTCTGTTATCAGGTCCTCCACGCCGGGCGTCTTCTCAATGGCAAGCTTTATTTTTTGTGCCTTATCACAGACATTTCCCATGCCTGTTTCTGAAACGGTCATGGCTGCCAGTTCATTGGCAATCGGACGAAGTGCTTTTTTCACTCCTTCCAGAATTTCCTGCCGTTCATTCAGAGTCAGCTTTGAATATCTGCTGTAAGCTCCCTTTGCAGCAGCCACCGCATCGGTCACACTGGAGTAAATACTGCTTTTCATATCATTCATTACCTCCTTTCCTTAAAAATAATTCATTTTACACTAAATATCCATTGTATCTACAATTCCGATAATCGCCATATCGATGACAGCCTCCCGTTTGGACTGGTCCACGCGGACAGAAGAGCCCGAACCAATCAGGACCGTCTCACCGATTCCGGCTCCGACATAATCCACAGCCACTTCCTCTGAATCAATGAAATTACCGTGTCCATCAATCCGTCTGATAATCATCAGTTTGTAGCCAACCAGCGAATTGTCCTTCCTGGTAGCTACTACTGTGCCTATTATCTTAGCCAATCTCATACTCTTCACATTCCTTTCACGGAGAATCCGGCTGTCTCAGGAGCGTGTTTAAATATTTCTTACCGGAACTCCTGTTCTCCATTAATTCTTTTTGTGCCTTGTAGTACTGGTGCTCTTCGCAGATGTCGTGCGTTTAGCCGTCTTTTTGGGCCTTTCGGGCGGCGTTTCCGGAGAATCCGGGACTTCCGGTTCTGCCGGATCTACGGTCCCGGTCCTGGTCGGTTCTGCTTCAACCAGAGGCTCCGATTTAATTTCTATCGGCTCTGCTTCAATCTTCGGCTCCGGTCCGGCCTCTGCTGGTTCCGCTTCAGTCTCCTGCTCCGTATCTTCCGGCGCTATTTCTTCCAGCCCAGTCTCTTCCGGTTCTCCCGCCTTAACCGCTTCCATTGTCTCAGCCTTTACTTCAACCTCAGCCTCCGTCTCCTCCTGTGCTTCTTTCTTAGGAGGGGAAGGCGGTACTGGTGGCTCAGGACAACAAAATGTCTGATCGACATAGTCGGACGGCCTTGGAATGACCTTCCATGAAACCAGCTTTCCGTTTGCGGTTCCAATCTGCTTTCCTGCATTGACAGCAGCATTGACAGCGCCTACATCCCCGACGATTTTAATGGTCATATATCCAAGACCTTTTGTGTTTTCAATCTCCAGGATCCGTACATTGGCTGCTTTGGCCATGGTATCGGCCACCACAACCGCAGTGGACAGTCCACTGATTTCAACTAATCCCAACGCCTGTTTCATCCTATCACCTCGCTCTCCTGTTTATTTGAATACGATATTCAGAAACTTCGCCCTGTCTTTAGCCAGGTCCGTTACAATATCGCCTTGCTGAAGGAATATAACACCGCCGGATGCAAACTGTTCCACATTGGACGATGATATAACCCTTTTTTTCTTTGTATCAGGATGCTGCGTATCATTTCCCGATGCCGTCTCTCCGGCCGGAGAATGACCAGGGGATTCATAGGGCGCTCTGCCTGTGAATTCATCCACGCTGCATATCTCGACTCCATACTCCAGAATCTGCCTGTAATAATTCATGACCCGGTTCCGGTAAGCAGGTTTTTCCTTTCCGGAAAATCTCGCAAGGCCAGAACGCAGAAGCACTACGCGGCTCCCCTTATCCATGCATTCCGATATCCAGGAGGTTTCGTATGTATCGCTGATACACAATGCAGTTTTTACGAGAACATCTCTTGGAACCACCGGCATCACTGTAATCGCCGTTTCCAGATCCGCAGGTTTTTCACAGGAGCGGTGCAGAATGTGGCTGCAGGCTTTCGTTTCCATGAGTCTTGCTTCATATCCCATGTCCTTCCACGAGGAAGGAATCACAGGTACGATCTCATATTGATCCGACGTTTCCATTTCCCTTAGAAATTCCATGTACCGGTCGCTCCATGGCGACACGCACAGCATATAAAGCTTCTGTCCGGGATGGTTCGCGTTGTCTGCTTTTCTTTCTGCCTCCAGCTCTCCGAGTACACGCAGCACCAGCTCTTTCAACTGTTCTTCGCTGATTTTCAATTCCTTCACCTCGTTTCAAGGAATGCCCCTATCCAACGGATAGGGGCATTCCCCGCTGCAACCGCTGCCAGATAATTGATTCTATCTGCTGCCTTTATTCAAGATGTGGAAGAATCTTCTCAACATCCGTATGAGGGCGTGGAATAACGTGGGTAGATACAACCTCTCCCACTGCTGCCGCAGAAGCTGCGCCGGCATCGGTAGCTGCTTTAACCGCACCTACATCGCCTCTTACCATAACGGTAACAAGTCCGGATCCGATTTTCTCATATCCAACCAGTGTAACGTTGGCAGCTTTAACCATGGCATCCGCTGCTTCAATTGCACCGACCAATCCTTTTGTCTCGACCATACCTAATGCATCTGCATTCATATTAGAACCTCCTTAATTGATTCACATTCTCCAGATTTATCTTATTAGATATATGGAGTTGTTGTAGACTTAGGTTCATCACCTAATGCACCAAGCATTTTCTTGCCCGCTTCGATGGAAGCCTTCACTGCCTGGCGTACAGCGCCGGAATCACCGGTAAATGTGAGGATAACCTCGTTTGAATAGCTGGTTCCGCCGTTACCTGGTGAGCAGTAGCCTACCACTTCAACGTTAGCAGCCTTTACCGCGATATCCGCCAGAACCGTGCCGATTGCAGCCGGTCCCGCGCATGTCATGCCGAATGCTCTTCCAACCGGCGCACCCAACGCCTTCTCAAGACAGTAACTGGCTCTTGCGGTATACTGGAACTCCAGATGTCCCGCATCGTTGCCGTATACATCGCCGAAGTATTTTGGAAGAACCTGAAGGGCAATCTCAACTGCTCTTCTGGCATCCGATACATCATCTGCTCCGATATAGATCAAGCTGCCGTGTCCGGCACCGCCCTTCGTATCTCTTGGAAGCTCTACGGAAATGATTTCTGTGTTGGTTGCCTTTACAGCCTCATCAACTGCCCATATCTGAGGGCCCGCTCCGGTTCTGCCTCCCACAATACCGATGGAACGGTATTTACCTAACTTCATAACGTCCACTAACATAGGATCCACGCTGGCAATAACAAGGCCGATCGTATCGCCGATTGCCGTTCCCACAAACTCGGTTAATCCAATATTACCGCAGCATTCTTCCTTTGGCGCCTCTGCCTTGCACTCCTCTTTCCCGATGCCAAGTTCATCAGAAACCTGCTTCATTACTTTCTCAATTAACTGCTGATCCATTTTTCTTCCTCCATTCTAAAATCTTGTCTAACCGCCAATGATACATTGAAAACCATAACTCTCCACCACTGCCTTACATTCCTCCAGATCCTCCGGAGCCAGCGGCTTAATTTGTTTCAGTGTGTAATCCTGGCCCAACAAACCATACTTGTTTTCGCCAAAGGAATGATACGGCAGCAGATGTATAGTCCGTATACCCACCAGGGTTCTGGCAAACTCTGCGATCGCCTTAATATCCTCCACCGAGTAGTTAAAGCCCGGAATCACCGGAACACGGATTACAGTATTGGATATTTTACAGATCTCGGGAGCATTTTTAATAACCAGGTCATTGCTAACCCCCGTGAACTTTTTATGCTGCTCACCGTCCATATGCTTAATATCCAGAAGCACCGTATCCACATAAGGAATTACCTTCTCAATCGCTTCACGGCTCCCCACTCCAGTGGTCTCAATGGCGGTATTCCATCCCTGCCCCTTGCATGCCTGCAGAAGCTCGGAAGCAAATTCATACTGCATCAGCGGCTCACCGCCGGATAAAGTGATGCCTCCGCCGGAACGTCTGTAGGTTGTGGCATCCTTTTTCAGTTCCCGGATTACCTGCTGGATCGACATTGTCTTTCCTTTCAGCACCAGGGCGCCTGCCGGACATGCATTGACACATTCGCCGCATCCACTGCACAGCTCTCTGTTAATCCAGGTTTTATTTTCCGGACTGATTGCCCCTCTCTTGCAGGCCGTTATACAACGGCCGCAATGAAGGCAATCATCTTCTTTATACATAATAACTGGTTTGATACTCTGGGATTCAGGATTACTACACCACTGGCAGGAGAGAGGACAGCCCTTTAAAAACACGATCGTCCGGATTCCCGGTCCGTCATGCAGGGAAAACCTTTGTATGTCGAACACGGTTCCCATTAAATTATAATTGATTGAATCCATGCCGAACTCCCTTCACTGTATTATACTGGAACCGCACTAAAAGGTCTGCTCTGTACGGCTGATAATATCGTCCTGAACTTCTTTTGCCAGAACGGTAAACTGTGCGCTGTATCCTGCAACACGGACTACCAGATCCTTGTAATCCTCCGGATGCTCCTGTGCTGCAAGCAGGGTTGCTCTGTCAATAACGTTGAACTGCACATGCATGCCCTTGTGATCAAAATATGCGCGTACCACGGATGCGAAACGTTTCAGGCCTTCATCCCCTGCAAGTGCGTCAGGAAGGAATTTCTGGTTGTATAACGTACCGTTGGAATAGTTTGCATGATCCAGTTTTGCCACGGACATGGCTGCCGCCGTCGGTCCGTTGGTATCCTTTCCCTGTCTCGGGGAAACGCCGTCAGCCAGAGGAGTCTTAGCCAGCCTTCCATCCGGAAGAGCGCTTACATCCTTTCCGAATAACACATTGGCAGATACAGGATAGCATCCAGCCTGGAACTGTCCGCCGCGCGGATTCGTGTATTTTTCCACTTCGTAGGAATAAATCTGTCCACAGCGTCTTGCGATCATATCAACTTCGTCAATATCATTTCCAAACCATGGGGTGTTCTCCATCAGTCTCTTAATGTGTGCATAATCAGGGTTCACACAGGCCGGTTCTGTCTTGGCCGGCTCTGCGGGTGACGGCCAGCGGCATGCCTGTGCAGGTCCGGCAAGCTGTGCCTGAAGATCCGCCAGGTTGATGGAGCCGTTATTGCTAAGGATTCTCTTGACTGCTTCATAAATCCTTGCTTCGTCCGTGCACTCGTCAGCCGTAGCAGCAGGTGCGGAGGCATTGCATGCATAACCGAAGTTGTTTGCCATTGCTTCTTTCAGCTGAGCCATGGTTACTTCCTTGCTCTCAAATACATGTTTCTTGATGGCACACAGGGAGTCTCCGGAATCGGCCACGCCGAATGCCTGCGGGCCTGTAAAGTTGTAAATTGCTCCGCCTTCCTGTACACTCTTGCCTCTTCCGATACAGTCATCTACCAGTGCTGACAGGAATGGAAGCGGCGCTCTCTCTGCATGTGCGAAGTCAACACAGTTGTCGGCTTCTGCCAGATGATATACGAAATATTCCATCTGTTTTTTGTATGCCGCAAAAATATCCTCAATGCTGGTAAAGGAAGTCATATCACCGGTCTGCGGGCCTAACTGCTTGTCGCCCACCTTGCCGTTGTTCAGGGTGATTTCCAGAACCTTTGCAATGTTGAAGAACGCTGCGTCATGCCAGCCCTCTGTCTTGTGCGGGCACTGCGGCTCTACACAGCCGATGATGCAGTAGCTTCTTGCATCTGCTAGAGACACGCCTCTGTTGCACAGTGCAGGGATAATTACTTCATCATTGTACATAGCCGGAACGCCCAGTCCGAGACGGGTCACTTCGCATGCTCTGTAGAGGAATTCATCCGGTGTATTCTGGTGAACGCGGATGGAGAAGGAAGGCGCCGGCAGAGCTACGTGGGCAACAGCTTCCATACACATATAGGATACGTCATTGGTTGCATCCAGGCCGTCCTCTGTCTGGCCGCCCACGATCAGGTTCTGGAATACTGCGTATCCGGCAAATGCCTGTGCGCTGACCTCATCACGCGTCTTGTTGACATCATTTAATTTAACCCAGATACAGTCAACCAGTTCCTGTGCAAATTCCGGGCAGATGTTTTTATCTGCGGCCAGATGCGGATACATGTACTGGTCAAAACGTCCTGGTGAAATGGAGTGGCCGTTGGCCTCGATCTGAAGGAGGATCTGTACAAACCAGAATGCCTGGCATGCTTCGTAGAAATTGGTTGCTCCCCGTTCCGGAACCCTGTCGCAGTTGGCAGCGATCTGGAGCAGTTCTGCTTTTCTTACAGGATCCGGGCATGAAGCTGCCATCTCTCTTGCCTTGGCAGCATAGCGGTGTGCAAAGTTGATTGCTGCCGTATATGTAATTACAATCGCCTCATAGAAATTTTTCTTCTTGATGTACTCCGGATCACTTGTATCCAGCTTTTCCATGGTCTCGATTACCTGTTTAATGATTCCGGTGAAACCGATATCCAGAACCTTGCCGTAATCTACACACACATGTCCAACGCCGCCGTAGAAGTAGTTGCCTACCGTAAACACTCCGTTTGCGATGCAGTCCTTAGTCTCCTGTGACATATAGGAATCTGCCAGAGCGCTGGTGGTCTTTCCTTCCCAGTATTTGAATGCTTCATGCAGCTCTGCTGCGGTATCTTTTGGAATCTGGAACGGGTCGGCAACTCTGGTGCCCATTGTCTCAAATTCCTTCTCAACCCAGTCATAAGAAAATTCAGGACAAATCTCTGTTGAACGCAGATTCTTTGTGATTGCGCCTACAACCAGCTCGTCATCATGAATGGTAATCGGAAGATTGTTAAAAATTTTCTCTGCTGCTTTGGCACGGCGCATAATAGGAGACAGTCCCTCTGTCTCTTTATAGGACTCTGTTACCAGAACCGCCCTCTCAGACTCAACGTACGGAATTGCATCGACAATTGCTCTTTTAAGACGTTTCACTCTCTCGGTTGGCTCTGTAAACCCCTTTGCTATCATACAAATATCCTCCTTTATTTTGTTTTCTATTGCATAGTTTTCAGTTTCCGGGATTTGCCCGTCCATCAATTCCAGGGCGTCCCTCCTCCTCATAATATCCTATACGGACGAAAAAGAAGACATATTATTAAAACGTAATAGATGTAAAATACAGACTTTTCATCACGAAATTGTGACGCCCAGCAGCTTGAGAAACCCTTTTAGAATTTCCACATTCCCGGGCCAGGCCGGGGAAGTTACCAGATTTTCAAAGATTACCGCTTCATACGGCTCCTTTTCCATGAAAATGCCTCCGGCTGCCAGTACCTCCGGCCGCACCGCCGGATAAGCAGTCACCTTTTTTCCCTTCAGCACTCTGGCCGCGGTCAGGATCTGTACTCCGTGGCATATGGCCGCCACCGGTTTTTTCAGATCCATAAAGTAATGTACCATATCTATTACCCTGGAATTCAGCCTGAGATACTCGGGCGCCCTTCCCCCGGTAAGGAACAGTCCGTCGTATTGTTCCAGCTTCAGATACTGGAACGAAGCATTGAGCACAAAATTGTGCCCCGGTTTTTCAGAATAGGTCTGGTCACCTTCAAAATCATGAATCGCTGTCCTTATTGTGTCTCCCGCAGTCTTGTCCGGGCAGACCACATCCACCGCCACCCCCGCCATCAGTAATGCCTGATACGGCACCATCACCTCATAATCCTCCGTATAGTCGCCCGCCAGCATCAGAACTCGCTTCATCCGTTTCCTCCTCTCTTTCCCATGGCATGGTATCGCCCTCTTCCCGCAGGTAATTAAGAATATCTCCCACCCCTTCGCCGGTCACGGAGCTGACATAGAATATCTTCTTGCATCCCGTAAGTTCCAGCCACATGGTGGCTAGGTCCGGCCTTGCCTCCGGCTGGTCAATCTGTGTCACGATCCCTATGACTTCCCTGGTTGCCATGGATACAATATTGGGGCTGTACAGTGAATAGTCCTCAATGGCGCTCATCAGCAGTCCCACAATGTCAGCCTCATAGGAATACAGAATCAACGCCCTTGCCAGGGTTTTGTTCTCCGCATACTCTCCGGGCGTATCGATAATAACATCGTAATTATTAATGTACTGCGTCTTATGGTATGTTATCTTTCTACCCTTCATCGACTGTGTCAGCGTGGTCTTTCCCGCTCCGCTGCGCCCCACCAGCATGATCTTTTTCATTGACGCTCCTTCCCGGCTAAGCAGCATGTAATCAGGCCTTTGTGATCCTGCATACCGTAAAATCAAGTTCTGAGGACGTGTACTCCAAAATCCGCTCAAAGGCGATATTGACATCAGAAATGGTTCCCGTGATAATGAGCGTACCGCTGAACCGGTCGATAAAACCAATCTGTATATTAGAAGCCTTGATGGCCAGATCCGCTGTTATGATTGCTGTCTCACTGGGAGTAAGGGTCAGTACTCCGATGGCCGAACGGTGATAATCAACCTTTGGATCCAGTCCCAGTTTTTTGTAAATCACCTCATCCGGGCTGGCTATTATATGAGCCATGGTAATCTGTTTGCCGGGCACTGATTCCTGTATAATCCTCATCAGGTCCCCCTGGCTTCCATTCCAGTTTTTTATTTCCATTTATCACCATCACCTTTCCGCCTTTATTTTTATATTGTAACATTTTATAAAAGTTTCCTTTAGTACTAGACAAACTGATTTTTTGTATTATACAGACTTGTACGCAATGAGTCGGACAGTATTGGATAATACCATTTTTTAGACTGCCCATTCATTGTATAGGATATCTTTTTTCTTTATAATTAAAAAGAAAGGGATTTGAGTGATATATGAAGGGAGAGTATATATGACGCTGTTAGAACAAATAAAAGAAGCGGGAATCGTCGGGTGCGGCGGGGGGGGGGGGCCCCCCCCCCTCCCACCCAACACGGACAGGACTGCCGGCTTCCCTACCCATGTCAAGCTGAACTGTACCGTGGAATATCTGATTATCAATGCCGCCGAATGTGAACCGCTCCTGCGGACCGACCGTTTTCTTATGCTCCATAAGGCCAGGGAGATCGTCACGGCCGCCGGTATGATCGGAGATATGGTACAGGCGGGTAAACGTTATATAGCACTGAAAGAAACATACTCGGAAGAGATTGCCGCACTGGAAGCTGCCATTACAGAACTTCACAGTCCTGTCAAGCTTTATAAGATGAAGAACTTCTACCCGGCCGGCGATGAACAGATCATGGTCTGCGACGTTACGGGGCGCACGGTTCCGCCTTCCGGAATCCCCCTTGACGTGGGTGCCGTGGTATCCAATCTGGCCACCGTTTATTCCATTTACAATGCATCCCAGGGACAGCCCTTTACCGAAAAATACCTGACGGTTACCGGGGCGGTGAACTCCCCCTGCATTGTCCGCGCTCCTCTGGGTACTTCCTTTGCAGAGTGCCTTCTGCTGGCCGGAGGAAGCAGTCTTTCCTCCTTTCACGTAATCGCAGGCGGCCCCATGATGGGTAAATGCTACAGAAAGGAGGAAGCCGCGGGACTGACCGTCACAAAAACCACTTCCGGCTACATCATTGTCGCTGACGATACGCCCCTGGTGGAAAAGCATAATATTCCCATATCCGTTTCGCTGAAGCGGGCCAAAATGTGCTGTATCCAATGCTCTTACTGCACCCAGATGTGTCCGCGTTACCTCACGGGACATCCGTTAAAGCCGCATATGATTATGCGAAAGCTCGCCTATGCCCAGTCTCCCGAGGAGGTTCTGGAGGACGAGCATGTCAGGCAGGCCATGATATGCAGCGAGTGCGGACTCTGTGAAACATATGCCTGTCCCATGGGACTTCAGCCGCGCCAGGTCAATATCTATGTCAAGAATCTGCTCCGGCAGAATAAATACCGCTATCCCAAGCCTTCAGAGACATTTACACAGCTGGAGGAACGAAGCTACCGGAAAGCGCCGTCCAAGCGCATGGCGGTCCGCCTGGGTGTCGACCAGTATTATGACTATCATATTGACAGCTGCAAAGCCGCTGATCCCGCCACAGTTCGGATCTCCCTAAGACAGCACATCGGCGCCCCCAGCCAACCTGTGGTACAGACAGGTGACACGGTTTCGTGCGGGCAGCTGATCGGAGCGATTCCTGCGGAGGCGCTGGGTGCCAACATTCATGCGAGTATATCCGGAACCGTCGTACAGGTTACTGATACTGAAATTGTTATTTCTGCTGACAGGCAGTAGTTAGGAGGAAAATCATATGATTACCATCGGTTTTTTAGAATTAAACAGCATTGCCAAAGGAATCCTGGCCGCAGACATGATGCTCAAGGCAGCGGAAATCAAGCTTGTCTCTGCAAGGCCCAGCTGTCCCGGCAAGTATCAGATTTTAATAACAGGGGAAGTTTCAGCCGTGGAATCAGCTTTGAGGATCGGTGAGGAAAGCGCTAAAACCAATGTGGTGGACCGGCTTCTCATCCCCAGAGTAAACCCGCAGGTGATTGAGGCCATCAACATGTCCTCCATGCCCTCCAGCCTAAAGGCGCTGGGCATTCTGGAGTTTTTCTCCGTCACAGGCGCAATCATCGCCGCCGATGCAGCGGCCAAGGCGGCCAATGTATCCCTAATCGAAATCCGCCTGGGAACAGGGATTGGGGGCAAATCCTTTGTAACCTTTACAGGGGATGTGGGCGCGGTGGAGGAAAGCGTGGAGGCAGGTGCAAAGACAGCAGAAAACAGCGGCGCACTGCTTGAAAAGGTTGTGATTGCCCATCCGGACAAGGAACTGTACCGCAGCCTGCTTTGATAAAGGAGACAACATTATGAATGAAACACATACAGCAAAAGAAATAACAGCCGCCCTTTTGGACGCGCTGAAGCATCAGGGATTATGTTTAAAAGAAGCCTTGCAGATGATTGAAAAAGGCGAAGAAATGGCAGAGATCATCCATGTACCCATGGTTATCACAGTGGTGGATGAGGGTGGCAATACAGTTGCCATGCACCGGATGGATGACTCCCTCCTGGCCAGCATCTCCATCTCCTACTCGAAAGCGTACACGGCGGCGGCGCTCCGCGCGCCAACCGGGGAAGCCGCCAGGGATATCCTGCCGGGACAGTCCTTATACGGGCTCCAGCAGACCCATCCCGGCAAGTTCTGTATCTTCGGCGGAGGAATCCCCATCATGAAGAACGGACGCTGTATCGGCGGTCTGGGCGTATCCGGCGGCACTGTGGAACAGGACATGACCGTGGCCAGACACGCGTTATCACTGGATTAAAACAAACAATACGGAAAAAACAGGAGACACCGGAATCTTCCGGATGTCTCCTCAGACTGTAGACAAAGCGGCTCTGGGATTTGTATCCCAGAGCCATTTTTCTCTTATTATCCGAATTGTGTATAAAATAGAAATTTTGTGTGGCTCCCCTTCTTCCAGGAGTCCCCATTTTGCCTTAATCTTCGCCAGTTTTTTGAGATTCATGCAGGCAAATGTAAGCCCGACTTTCATTTCCATTCGGGCTTTTCCATACATCTGTGTATACCGGAATCCATGATTCTCCTTTGCACTTGCGAATACTCGTTCAATGGTTTCTTTTCTTTGCGAATATAACTCTTTCATCCCAAGCGTATGACGGATATCTTCACACGTTTCCAGGTATGGCTCCCATATGTGGCGTGTAACAACCTTTACATGATCCTTGCTTTGGGTACACTGCTCCAGGTATGGACAGTTTTCGCAGACCGTTCCGCTGCTCTTATATTCACGATATCCATCACGGTTGGTTGTACGATAGGACAGTACCTGATTGTTTGGACAGATATAGCAATCATAATACTCATCATAAACGTACTCATATTTCTTGAAGAACCCTTTTTTGGTCATGGGACACTTGTATGGCAAAAGCGGCTTGATCCCATCATCTATCAGGAGTTTTGCTATACCGGGGGTTTTATATCCTGCATCGGCTATCAGCGTCTTGATTCCAATCTCTTTTATCTTGTCATACAGGAACTTAAAGGTTCTGCTGTCATGATGGTTTCCCGGATGAACACTATAACCAAGTATTCAGCCATTCTTATCACACGCGGTCTGTACTGCATAGGCAAATACACTTTTATGTTCCCCTTTGTGGAACCATCCACTTTCAGGGTCAGAAGTACTTGTTTTAATCGTCTTTTCTTCTTTGCCACCGGATGGGCCGGATGGCGGATTACTGTCATCATCCTTTTCTTTCAGAGGCCGTTTACCATGTGCTTCACGGTCTTCATTGATTTCCTTCTTTAGCAAATCTTCAAAAAACAAAGCCTCCTCCTGAGCAATCCGCTTCTGCATCTTTTTATTGTTTGCCCTGGCTTTTACATGGGTAGAATCCACGAAGACCTCACTTGGGTCTATCAGTTTAAATTTATAACATTCCTGCAGTATATGGGAAAATATCTGCTCAAAAAGGCCAGTGTCCTTAAAACGGCGGGTATAGTTTTTTCCGAACGTTGAGAAATGAGGGACCTTATCCATCATTTCAAGTCCAAGAAACCATCGATAAGCTACATTTACTTCGATTTCCTTTACGGTCTGCCGCATGCTTTTGATACCATACAGGTACTAGATGAATGGAAGCTTTATCAACATGACCGGGTCCATACTGGGGCGTCCATTATCAGGACTGTACTTGTCCACTACAAGGCCATAGATGAAGTTCCAGTCAATCGCTTTATCAATGATTCGCAGAAGATGATCCTGGGGAACCATGTCATCCATACAGAATATCTGAATCTTTCCTCTTTTCTTGTCCTTATTTTGAGTCATCATAGAAATATCCCACCTTCCTTTGATACTTCCATTCTATCAGAAAAGAGCTATAAAATCCTGAAAACAGGAATATTTATAGCTCTTTTAACGAAAAATCCGAGGCGTGAGCCTTGGGCTTTGTCTACAGTCTGAGGAGACACCGGAATCTTCCGGATGTCTCCTGTCTTTTACTGAGTACGGTTACTCCTGCCCTTCCTTCTTCTCCTTGTTGGGAATGTAATAACAGTTGGGGCATTCATCCGGGTCCTTCTCTGCTTTCTTGTTCTGATATAGGCAGTTTGGGCAGTCGTCTGGAGTTTCTTCTATCTTGTCCGTTTTATAAAAATTACCGGAGTACTTCTTATCACTCATGCTGTTACCTCCTAGTTATGAGCACTTAGAGACCGTATTCTGGTCTCTAAGTGCGATACATGTCACTGGCACTTGGCGAGGTCCTGTCGAGCTTAGTGCAGTGACGAAAATGTGGTGTATTTCTTCTTTATCTGTGATATCATTATAACAGAAACAATCATGCAAATAAAGGAGGAATCAAAATTGAACCGAATCATTGGAAAAAAAGCTCCTGACTTTCACTTAAAGGCTGTCTCCGGGGATGGAGAGGATTTCTTTGATGTGAGCCTTGATACCTATAAGGGGCACTGGCTGGTCCTGTTCTTCTATCCCATGGATTTCACTTTCGTCTGCCCCACCGAGATCACCACGTTTAGCAATGACCTGTATCTGTTTGATGAAGCGGATGCCAAACTTCTGGCAGTCAGCACAGACAGCGAATACACGCATCAGGCTTGGATCCGCAACGGCCTTGGCCGCATTGGTTATCCCCTGGGAGCCGACAAGACCTTGTCCATGGCGGCTGACTACGGAGTACTTCTGGAGGACCAGGGAGTTGCGCTGCGCGGCCTGTTTATTATTGATCCTGACCAGACGATCCGCTACAGCGTGATCCACGACAACAACATCGGCAGAAACACCCAGGAGGTTCTGCGGGTCTTAAAAGCGCTTCAGACCGGTTCGCTCTGTGGTGCCAACTGGACCATCGGGAGCCAGCCCCTGAAAGAGGACCGGCCCTCTCTTCCCGACTCCTTCGCTTCTGACAAAACGGTGAGAATTTATACCCTTCCCGGCTGTTCTTACTGCCGCCAGGTCAAGGAATTTCTTGCCGACAACGGAATTTCCTATGAGGAAATCGATCTGGACAGCGATATGCAGGGCCAGGCTTTTATGGACAGCCGCGGCTATACCGCACTTCCTGTGACCGTGATCGGCAGCCATGAGATCTCCGGGTTCCGTCTTGATAAAATCAAGGAGCTGCTGCTTTAAACGCTAAAGAATCCGCTTCCGAACAGTACATTTACAATAAATGTAAATATAAATATGGTAAATGCAGGAGGATCGATATGGGTGTCGCAGCAGCTGTTAAAGGTCTTGCCTATAAAATCACCGAACAGCGAGGTCAATATACCGAATACGATACCCATAACAGGGTTCTGGGCGGTAACGGCCGCCAGTGCTGAGATCAGCGCAATGTGGTGGGTTGCCGGCATGGCAAACCCAGTCTGGGCAAAAATAAGGGATACCGCTGCGATTCCAAAGCAGAGAACCGGATAACTACCAATGGATGCCGCCGATGCCCCACCGTCCACCAGCGCCTGATACACAAATCCGGTTGTGGTTCCGATACCCAAACCAAGAATCACATTACAAAGCATTCCCTTTCCGCCGGTAAAATACTCTCTCGTCTCACCGGGAGCGGCTTTTCCTATCAGGCCACTGGAGCCAAATACCAGACGCGCAATGACGGCGGATATGATAACGGTGAATCCAGGAAGATCTGTGTTTAGGTGAAGAACTGCCCCGATCACATAATGAATCAGAAAACCAATCACACCGAACACGCCGCCTACCAGCAGTGTGGCCGGATCCGCCAGCCCGTTAAGGCAGGACAGAATATCGGTTCCGCTTCCCAGTTTCTTGGTCTTACCTGCATATGCGGACGCTGCCACGCCGCCGGCAAACGCAATATGCGGGCCAAGATAGGAACCGAACGCAATGAATCCCACCGTCATGTCTGCCCCTCCGGCCATAGCCGCCACAGCCCCTGCAATGGCGATCACGCCGGTCAATATAAACGCGGGAAGCGCTCCCATATATGCACCTATGATTCCTCCTCCAAATGATGCTACTAATGCAAACAAATTCATATGCCTATATTCTCCCTTCTTTTTATCTGCCCGTGGGCAATCCACTTCTATGTACCCCTACCCTCCTTTCCCAAATGTATTATGTTATATAGATTTTATCATCCCGGAGGCTGTTTTTCCTTATGCTATTCATACGAAAAAATGGTACTTTTAAGACATTTTCAACTAAATACAGGAAAAATTGAGCACAAAAAAAGCTGGCGTACAAATTTCTAAATCACCTGTACACCGGCCATCATTTTTTATGATACAGACTCCACGATCGCAAGCTTTTCTCTTGCAATCGCCAGTTCTTTGTTGGCGGGAATTAACCAGTACGCTCAGCTTAGAATCAGGGGGTGAGATAACGACCTCCCGGTCTCTCTTTCCATTGGCTGCCCATGCCGGTGTCAATCGTTCTACCGTTGAAGACAGCCGAAATGCTTAAATACAATTGTTTTTATAAACTATGGCGTGAATCTTGATTAAATCAATAACTCCCATAACAAAAGTTCCCCCTCTGTTTGTTCATAATTTCACATCCTATATATTTAAATCCCGCGCTTTCTGCTGTGATAACTGGTGTGCAGAAGTAATTGCGCCATTTTACTCATAGGTTCCCCGATAAATGTTTCATATAGATGTTTAATCTCCTGATTTTCAAGGGAATTTCTGAAACTTCTCTCTTGATCAGCCAAATAAAGTGACCGGATTCTCGCCATCCGAAGCTGGTCCGGAACAGGGAGTATACCGTTGTCCGGCTGTCCTCCGCCGCCAATACACCCGCCGGGACAGGTCATTACTTCCACAAAATCATAGTCATCCACAGCTCCTGTTGCAATCAGCTGTTCCGCCGCCCTGGTGCCGTAGACAACCGCGGTACGCACATCGCGGCCGCCAAGAGATACCACAGATTCCTTCACCTGTTCCAGCCCTCTCACCGGCTGGTACTGCATCAGCAGATCAGGCGGTTCAATCCCGTTCACAACCGAATATGCCATGCGCAGAGCGGCCTCCATCACGCCGCCCGTATTGCCGAAAATCACCCCTGCCCCGCTGCCTTCTCCCATAAGGGAATCAAAGGCAGATGGGGTCAGATCATAAAAACCAATACCTGCTTCCCGTATCCACTCCGCCAGTTCCCTTGTGGTCAATACATAGTCATTGTCCCTAAGTCCCGGAATCCCCAGATACGCTCCTGCAGAGCACAATTCTTCCCGGGAAATCTCAAATTTCTTGGCAGTGCACGGGGCAACCGCGATATTCACGATCCGCCGCGGGTCAATCCCCTTTTCTTTAGAAAAATATGTCTTAATCAGGGCGCCCTGCATACTGATCGGGCTTTTTGTACTGGACAGGCACGGAATCCGTTCCGGGTGAAATGTTTCTATATATTTTACCCATGCCGGACAGCAGCTTGTAAACTGGGGCAATGGATGGGAATCGGCTATAAATCGTTTGAGAAACTCCGTCCCCTCCTCCATAATGGTCAGATCCGCTGAAAATGCCACATCCAGCACAAAGTCCGCTCCCAGCTTCCTGAGCGCAGAAACCATATAGCTTTCCACAAAGTCTCCGGGCTTTCCGCCAAAACATTCCCCCAGCCCCACGCGCACAGACGGTGCTGTGGAAAATATAACAATTTTTTGCTGGTCATTTACAGCCATGGCAGCTTCCCGCCACTGGCTCTTTGCGCGGATTGCCCGCTCCGGGCAGGCAGCCGCGCACTGGCCGCAGTGAATACATGTAAAATCATCCGCTCCCGTGACTTTACACGGCTGTGCCACTCCTATTTCTTCTGCGCATACGGCCAAGCAATGGCTGCAATTCGCACAGATGTCCTCATCCTTTTCAATTGCAGGGTTATCCGGGGATACAGGAACACTTTTAGGATAACGTTCACTCATTCAGTCCCAGCCCCCTTCTCTTATCTGATATGACAGCAGCGATCTTTTCGGCCGCCGCATCAATCTCTGTCTCCACCATCAGCTTTCCGCCTGTTATTCCTTCCATCTGATTACACAGCACATCCAATATTACAGGGCTTCCCATCACAAATGGCGCCAGCCCCAGATGCAAGTGAAAGCCCAGGGCCAGTGCAAACGCCCCATCCGCCAATGCCTGTTCTTCCAGCCATTGGGGTGCGGAAACCACCACCGGAAGTTTGGGCAGATCCACTCCCAACGCTCCGGCCAGCTCCCCGGCAACGGCTTCAATACGGCCGATTGCAAGGCAGGGGCCGAAATTGAGTACTGGTGGAATCCCAAGGCTGCGGCAAACCTGTGACAAGCCCGGTCCCGCCAATCCGGCCGCATCCCGGCTCATAAGACCGCAGTTTTCAAGGCCTCCGCAGGTACATCCGGCAGACACCACCAGTATATCTCTGGCAATCAGTTTTTTCACCAATTCCACTGTAAATACGTCATGGCCCTTGGCCCGCAGGTTGGAGCAGCCCACAACAGCCGCCACTCCCTTGATGCTTCCGGCAGCGATTAGATCAATCAACGGGGCAAAGCTTCCCCCCAGCGCTCCTTTGAGGGTTCTCTCCGTCACACCTGTAACCGCCTCATTACATCCGTGATCCTGCATGGGATTCTGCCGCTTTCCCGCCCTGCTGCGCCTTACATAGGACGCAATGGCAGCTGCAATTACATTGACGCTTACATCTTCGCGGTCCTCCGGGTGATAGGGCAGGTGCCTGGCTCCCTTTTTCTTTGCCACATCGTCCAGACAGAGCATGGGGATAGAAAGTTCCTCACAGATCGGTTCGATCCCTGGAAGGGAACAGTTAAATTCCGATACCACCAGATCGATGCATCCGGTCAGCAAAACAGCCTCACTGCTGTAATTATTGCCCGCATGCCCGCAGAACACTTTCTCATAACAGCGGCTTCTGGCCTGGAAGTCCTGTCCCACACACGTACATCCCACAATCCGTATACCCCTGGCTCCGGCCCGGTCAGCCATCTCCTTGATTTCCGGATGCTCCATCATCCCGGTCAGGCTGCCGAACATAGAGTGCTGGTGGCCTGTAACCATGATATTGATGCATTCAGGATCTATCACCCGCATTCCCACGGGATCAAACCCTAATTCCGGCTCCCCCATCAGGATATCATTCAGACGGTTGACCAGCACAAGTCCGTATATTCCGGTGGAGATTCCCAGCCGCAGACACTGGGTCAGCATGTCCATTGGATCTGAATTCAGATTGGTGGAAGTTTTCACGATTGCGTTGAATATCTCATCCTTGGCGCCACCCGGAAGAAGCCCCGCATTTTTCCACACCCCGGTCCGCTTAGCATAGGCCAGTTTTTCCGTTAGATGCATGGGTTCCTCATATGGCCTGCGCAGATCCTCCAGCACTGCCTCTGACAGGCGAAGCGCCATTTGGGAATCATCCGCTTCACCAATCCCCAACTCATCGCACAAACGGTGAAGCGCGTCAACTCCCTTTAGCTTCCTTCCGGCTAGAGCTGCCGACTTCAATTCTTTGGCGGCCTGCTCCATCACATGAATATAGCAGCCTGAACCAGCGGCCACCGAGCGCAGGAAATTCCTTGCCGCTATGGTGTCCCTGTCCGCTCCGCATACCCCCTTTGGCCTTGCTTTGGATATACGGCAGGGTCCGTTGGAGCAAAGCCTGCAACAGACGCCGTCCAGGCCAAATCCGCATTTTACCTCCTGCTGCACCATTCTGCGATGGGAATGATCCTCCGGTACTGATTCAAGAAATTCCTGCAGCCGTTTGTCCGCACTGATACACATTGTTTTATCCATATGTCCCTCCTTTATAGATGTATCCATATGGATTCATTATAACATTCTTCCAATGAATGTTATGTGTACGATCCAGACATAAAACCTGGCATTTACAGTTATACAGCCCAAAATCCCTGCATCGCTTGAAAATAAAACATTTGCCTATCCATAGTTTTAAACTATATCCCAAAGGGTCAGCTGTCTATCCGTCAGCTGACCCTTTATCATCCTATAACTCGTTTATTCTTGTATGGAAATTTCCCTGATTGAATATTTAAAGAAATCATTCAGGCATTTCTTTACTTTATTCCTGTCATCCTGATGGAACGAATTCAGTATCTTACAGCGGTAAAACACAGCGCTCTCTTTGGATGATGCCAGAGACAGGATCTTCATGGCCGATTCTTTTCTCATCAGCACCATAATCTGCATCAACCTTGCGTATATACCGTTGCCACACACATCACCCACATATGTATCTATATCTGTCAGCAGCTGACAAAACGCCTCTGCTGTAATTTCCTCTGTCTCCACATCCAGCAGCCTGTCCCTGAATCCATCCAGCCTCTCCAGAATCTCAGGCGTACGGTTATCATAACAGGTCAGATACACTTCCGTCTCGATCAGATTCCTGGCAGCATAGATTTCATCATGCTTGTTCATTTCCTGGTAATACATCCACATGACAGTCTCTTCGGGAACCTTTGTTCCTTCCTCACTGACGAAACTGCCGTCTCCTGGTTTGATGGTCAGCATTCCCACAAGAGAAAGGGCCCTTAACGCCTCCCGTATCCGGCTCCTCGTAACACCAAACAATTCTGCCAGGTCCCTCTCGTTTGGGAGCTTATCACCTGGCTTCAGCTGGCCGGACGTAATCATCCCCGCAATCTGTTCCATAATCTGTTCCGTCAATGTGACTTTCTTTAACGGCTCACATTCCATATTGATACTCTCCCTTTCCATAACCTCATTACTCTTACTATAATAGCACAGCTTATCCTTTCATGTCCAGGGAATAAAAATGGCCCTGCAGCGCGCACCGCAGGGCCAATCCGAATAATCTGCCATTTCATTATCACTTGATTTCCATATACATCCCAATTACCCGGTCAATCTCTGCCTTCTGATTTTCCGTCAGCGGACACATCGGCTTTCTGACCTCTCCAACCTGGATTCCCTGACAAGATGCTATGTATTTAAGGCTTGCGCATAAACCGTTTTTAAGCACTGCATCCAAAATACAGTTGGATTTGGACTGCAGAATTCTGGCCTCATCATCATGGTGGGACAGATACAGCTCCATCACCTTCTTGTACTGAGGCAACATAAAATTAAAATTGCTGCCAATGAAGCCGTCACACCCAAAGGCCAGGAAGGCAACCATACAATTTTCAAATCCGCCGTAGCACCTTATATCCGGATTAACGTCGTGAATCCGCTCCATTTGATAGAGATTGAGATTGGTGTGTTTGATGGCTCCCACAGCTCCTGATTTCAGGAGGGCTGCCAAATCCGGCTGGGACGGATTCAGCTCCCTGTGGGTGCTGGAAGGAATGTTATAATACAGGACCGGCATATCCACTGCCTCAGCAATGTCGTAGTAATATCCTGCCATTTCCTTGTCGGAAAAGCCAAAGTAAAATGGCGGAGTTGCTGCGATGTTCTGTATTCCCATTTCTTTTGCTTTTCTGGCATAGAATATGGCCTCTTCCGTGCTGATAGCTCCCACATGGGCGAACATCTCTGTCCTATCCGTATATTCGCCAGCCAGTTCAAAGGTATGTACCCGCTCTTCCCTTGACAGCAGGAAGCATTCCCCGGAGCTTCCTCCAATAAAAAATCCATCGGCCCCCTCTGCAAGATTCCTATCCCATAACTGTCTCATGGCAGAATCATTTATCTGATTATTTCCATCAAAAGGTGTGATGGATGCCACATATAATTTTTTCATATTTGTCTGACCTCTAATCTAAATGATAAATTTCCTGCATATCCATCCATGGACCGTCTGCCGATAGCGGGTTCATACACGGCACGCACTCTCCCCACCACCGCTGTGTCTCGGAATCCGCTGCCATCTTGGCCATGTCCGCCTCATAATTATCTCCAGTATACTCATAATAAGAAAATAGGTACTCTCCATGGCAATATATAGAGTAATTCCGGATATTGCACTCCTTTATCATGTCATTAATCTGTTTCCACGGCGCTGCATGAAGTTTCTTATAGTAATCGGCCTTTTCAGGTGTTAATCTTGAAATACTTCCATAACGTTTTACATCTGACATATGTATCTCTCCTTTTCTTTACAAACCGTATATCCGTTTAGCGTTTTCACGGAACAGTTTATTCTGGAATTCACTGCCTCTTTCCTCTGTAATTTTCATCAATGCTTCAATCCAAGGGGACAGGCCGGTTGCAATGTTGCACACAGGATAATTGCTGGCAAACATGACTCTGTCTTCTCCAAAATAATCCAGGGCAATGTCAACTGCTGGCTTCAATGTTTCCGCAGACCACTCCCCTTTCGGATTCAGTCCGGAAATCTTGCATACCACATTGGAGAGGGATGCCAGCTTTCTGATATTCAGTATCCAGCGTTCCTTATACTGCTGTTCTTCCTCTGAAGGCGTCTGAACGGAAATAATATCCGGGTCCACAATTCCCATATGGTTCAGGACAATGGTTGTATCCGGGCAGGCTTTTGCCGTTTCATATAAATCGCCCAGCTCTGCATTCCGTACACAGCCTTCAAACACCAGTCCCTTCTTTCCCAGATAACGAACATTTTCAACAAAAAGCTGTCCCAGGCATGTTCCCGGCAAGGCTTCAGGGACATGGAGCACCTGTCTTACTCCCTTTACATATTCGGATGCATATTTATCAATATACCCCTTAAACCCCTCCTCGTTGAGATAACCGGATATACATGCGCCGGCAAACAGCTGGCCCGGATTGGCGCAGCATCCGGCAATAAAGAGATTTTCCTTCTCCTTATCCCTTCTTGCGCAGTCCACCTCAACATATACAGCCGCCTCAACCTCATAGCCCTTGTCCGGCTCCAGTGCGTTTTTATAGTCTTCCAGCGAATATGTACGGTTCAGAACTTCCCCTTCTCCATCCAGCCACGGGAGCGAAAATTCTTCCTTATTCCAAATATGCAGATGGGTATCAATGATTCTCATGGTGCTCCTCCTTGCTTATAATGTCAATCTATACGCCTACTGCGCATAATCCACGTTCAGCCCTCCGGCTTCGCTGGATTTATAGCAGGCCTCCACCACGCACATGGTATGGTAGGCATCCTCTACACTGTTCATATAGTGATAAGAGGGATCCTCCAGTTTTTTCATCAGGCCGCCCATAGTCCCAATAAATGCCTCGTTGAACCAGCTTCCCTTTACCTCCAGTTCCCTCCAGCCCTTGCCGTCTTCCGTAATATACTCCACCTTATCAGGACGGCCTGTCGGATAGTCCAATATAAGCCCCAGCTGTATGCGGATTGCGCCCTTAATACCTTCTATCTTCATTGTACTTTCCTGATAATCCGGCGCATAGTCGTGATTATGGTTAATATGAAGATTCACACGCAGCGTATCGCCGTAATCCATGATAATGGCAGTCCTTGTCTGTGAAAGAGCCTGCATCTTGGGATGCTGCATAGTTTTGCAATACACGCCTTTTGGATTTCCCACGAAGCTGCGGATACAGTCAATGTAGTGAATGCTGTGATAGTTAATTTCCATACGCTCCAGGCCAAACAGGAAACTCCACAAGTGCCATGGATGAAGTTCCACAACCCTCCAGTCAATGTCCACAATATCTCCAATCACGCCATCCTGGATGAGTTTCCTTGCGGCAATCATATACGGCGCCTGACGCAGCTGGAAATTCACACCTGCAGTCAGATTCTTGGCATGGCAGATATCCAGGATTTCTTTGGCCTGCTCTATACTCTCACCCATGGGTTTCTGCATAAGCACAGCAGCATTGTCGGGCAGCAGCCTTAAGATACTGGCAGTCTTGGAGGCAGGTACCGCTATATCAAAGACTGCGTCTTCCCTTACTCCCAGTTCGATTAACTGTTCCAGCTCCGGCACTGCATTGGGAATCCCAAATTCCTTTGCCGCCTTTTCAGCCTTCTCATGGTCCAGGTCATAAATACCCACTACTGGATACCCGGCCATCTTATAAGCAGGGAGATGTGAACCGGATACAATTCCTCCTGCCCCGACAATCACGATATTCCTTGCCTTTTCAGGCATCTCCGGTACATAATTTAATTCTTCAATCCTGTTCGCCATAGTTAAAATACCTCCTCAAATCATACTCAGATTTTATTGTACCACGCCTCCCTTTCCTTTAGAAGTACTCCCGGACAGGCGGATGGTTTTCTTGATTTTAAGTATTTACTGCTTATTCCTTTTTATAAACCATTGGATATGCCAACCACCACCAAAGCGGCTATGATAACTGCATTTCCATATATGGCCACACGTTTGGCCTTTTCAAATCCTTTCCATTCTCCATCCAGGAACCCCCATGCATTGGCAATGATGAGAGCCAGTCCATTGAACGCAACCCAGCCCACCACCGGACCAAGGGTACCTAATAGGGCTGTCGCCTTACCATAGATAGCCAGCGCACTGAACCATACAATTGACGTCAGCACAACCTTAAAGTATGCTTTTGCGCAGCCGGGTTTTGTATAATCCGTATAAGTCTTGTTCTTAATCAGTTTTGATATGGCATAAACAAAGTTTGCCAGGAATCCTCCCGCAAATACCACTACCCAGGACAGAAGGCTTGCGCTGGTTGGGTTTACCCCCTCTTTCACAGCCAGGGCAACCGGATAATTGGCTGCTGTGGCGCCGATATTAATGGCTGCTGAACCGGCGCCGGAGGCAAGCGCCATGATAAGCCCGGTAATAAATAAGGACGACGTTCCTTTTTCTTTTGCCGTTTTAGTACCCTCATTATTTCCATTTTTCATAAAGCCCGCCTTTGACAGGACAATCACACCGCCCAAAAGTATAAGCTGCCCTAACAGAAGGACCACAAGAACACGGGCCGGCGGATAGGTTCCCAGTATAATCATGGGAACAAAGCTCCCTAAAAGGTTTGATAATCCCAGGTTAATGCCTGTTACAAGAGACACGCCAATCATATCAATCGCTTTGCTGTACCATATAGAACTGATTCCCCAGAAAAAACCGGATAAGGCGCCCACAATCAGCGTGGGAACAGGGGTGGCTGTTATATAGCTTAAATAATGAGGAACCTCCACCATACACCAAATATGTGGGATACACAATACTCCGATAAAAGAAAACAGAACCCAAAACGCTTCCCAGGAAAACGGTTGATACTTCTTAAAGCAGATTCCAAAGCTCCCCTGAAAAATACATGCCAAAAACAGTACAAAAAATGCTGAAGCCATTTTAATACCTCCCAAATATTTCGTTCTATACTTTTCCTTGATTTTTATCGATAAATTTATCGGTACTACCAGTGAACCGTTCGTGATTATCATAAAATAAGTTATATGTAATGTCAATGCATATATTCAACAGTTAATTTCTGTATTTTTTGTGCACTATTAACATTGTCAAACATTTTTATCCTATCTATAATTCATTTATGGTAGTACCAACAATTTATTTTTTAATTCATTTATTGTTTATTGGTAGTACCGTATCAACAGTATACATATCAAACTACAGAGACAAATATCCACAACACAACAAACCGGAGGTACATATCTTATGAGCATTCAATTAAATGGAATCACCTGGTCCCACAGCCGTGGTTACACTTCCATCACAGCGGTGTCACAGCGTTTTTGCGAACTGCACCCGGATGTATCCATTCACTGGGAAAAACGTTCTTTACAGGAATTTGCCGACGCACCTATTGAAAATCTGGCAAAGTCTTACGACCTGCTTGTGATTGACCATCCCTGGGCCGGTTTCGCGGCCACTACAGGAATACTGCTTCCTTTAGAAAAATATCTGTCTAAGGAATATCTGGATGACCAGCTTGCCAACTCTGTGGGCGCGTCTCACCTGAGTTATAATTTCAATGGTTTCCAAAGCGCACTGGCCATTGATGCCGCCACCCCTGTTGCGGTCTGCCGTCCTGATTATTTTAGAAACGGAGAACATCCTCTTCCCGCAGATTTTAAGGATGTAATGGACCTTGCCAGAAAGGGGCATGTGGCGTTTGCCGGCATCCCATTAAACCTGTTGATGGATTTCTATATGTACTGTGCCACATCCACCGAGCATTTCTTTGACGATCCTGACAAAATCGTGGAGACAAGCCTGGGAGTAAGTATCCTGGAGGACATGCGTCAGCTGGCTTCCTACTGCAGCAAATCTATTTTCCAGTGGGACCCAATCCAGGTACATGAAGCACTGGCTGAGGATAATGATTTGTATTACTGCCCTTACGCCTATGGCTACACCAATTATTCCCGAAGAGGCTACTGCAGCCATCCTCTAAAGGCCATGGATTTGGTTACCTACCGCGGCAGGATGCTTCGCAGTGTCTTAGGGGGTACCGGACTGGCTGTGTCCAGCCTATGCGAAAATAGGGAAACGGCACTGCGCTTTGCGGAATATGCTGCCTCTCCCCTGATTCAGACCACCCTGTATACAGAAAACGGCGGGCAGCCCGGCCACCGCAAGGCATGGCTAGACGAAATCAACAACAATATGACCATGAATTTCTTTAAAGATACCCTGAATACTCTGGACCATTCCTATCTCCGTCCCCGTTACAACGGTTACCTGTATTTCCAGGACCATGCCGGAGACTATATACAGGATTACATTATGAACGGAGGCAGTCCGGCCCATGTGCTTGACCAGCTGAACCAGCTCTACAGAAAATCCAGGGAGGAATCCAAATGAAACCTTTGGAAAATATGATTGTTCTGGACTTTAGCCAGTATCTGGCCGGCCCCTCCGCAGCCCTCAGGCTTGCCGATATGGGGGCCCGTGTCATCAAAATTGAACGACCGGGGAGCGGAGACGGCTCCAGACAGATGAAGCTGCACAATCTGGACAGCATGGGGGACAGCGTCCTGTTCCAGACCATAAACCGGAATAAACAAAGTTTCTGTGCTGATTTAAAATCGCCGGAGGACATGAATATGGTAAAAAAACTAATCCGGCGTTCTGATGTAATGATTGAAAATTTCCGTCCCGGCGTCATGAAAAAAATAGGACTGGACTATGAGACAGTCAAATCCATCAACCCCCGCATGGTGTACGGAACCGTTACCGGTTATGGAGCCACCGGCCCATGGAACAAAAAACCGGGACAGGACCTTCTGGTTCAATCCATTTCCGGGCTGGCATGGCTCAACGGTGATGACGGACAGCCGCCCATGCCGTTTGCCCTCTCCCTGGCAGATTCCTACACCGGCATCCATCTGGCGGAAGGCATTATGGCCTGCCTGTTCCGCCGTTTCAGCACGGGCCTGGGAGGTTTGGTGGAGGTCAGCCTTTTAGAATCCATTCTGGATATGCAGTTTGAAGTCATAACCACCTTTTTAAATGATGGACATAAGCCTCCCAAGCGCAGCGCCTTCCACAATGCCCATGCATATCTGGGAGCCCCTTACGGAATCTACCGGACAGAAGACGGTTATATAGCCCTGGCCATGGGAAGCATACCCGAGTTGGGCCGGCTTATTGAATGCCCTGCCCTCAGTTCTTACGACAATCAGGAAGAATGGTTCACAAAGCGGGATGAGATTAAACAGCTCATTGGCTCCCACCTCTTACACAGGACCACGGCCAGCTGGCTTAAAGCCCTTAATGCCGGCGGGTACTGGTGCTCCGATGTATACTCCTGGGACCAGCTGCTCCAGTCAGAACAGTTCCATACTCTGGATATGCTTCTCAACATCAGGCGGCCCGGAGGCAATGACATATTTACCACCCGCTGTCCCATCTCCTTTGGTGATGGCCCCATAAAAAATGAAACCCATGCGCCTCTGCTGGGCGAACATACACTGGAAATCATCGAAGAATTTCATTTAAAGGAGGGAGAGGAAGCATGAAACCATTAGAAGGTATCACCATACTGGACTTCAGCCAGTTTTTATCCGCCCCTTCCGCCACCCTGCGTCTGGCAGATTTTGGGGCCCGCGTCATCAAGGTAGAGCGTCCTGACGGAGGCGATATATGCCGCACCCTGTATGTGTCCAATCTGATAATAGAGAATGACAGTTCCCTGTTCCACTCCATCAACCGCAACAAGTACGGGGTATCCATTGATTTAAAAAATCCAGCTTCCCGGGATATACTATGGTCATTGATTGGGAAGGCAGATGTCATGGTCGTGAATTTCCGTCCCGGAGTGGTGGAAAAGCTGGGACTGGATTACGCTTCTGTAAAGCAGCACTGTCCGTCCATGATTTATGGTGAGATTACAGGTTATGGAAAAAAGGGTCCATGGAGCCCTATGCCTGGCCAGGATTTGTTGGTCCAGTCCCTGTCCGGCCTGGCCTGGCTCAATGGGAACCAGAATCAGCCCCCGACTCCCATGGGACTTTCCGTGGCGGATTTGTTCGCCGGCCAGCACCTGGCCCAAGGCATCCTGGCCGCACTCATAAAACGGGCTTCCTGCGGTGAAGGCTCTTATGTACATGTCAGCATGCTGGAGTCCGTGATGGATATGCAGTTTGAAGTCTTTACCACCTATCTGAATGACGGCGGGCAGTCGCCTGAGCGTTCTGCAGTCAATAACGCAAATGGCTATATCAATGCGCCTTACGGCATATACCAGACCCTTGACGGCTACCTTGCCATTGCCATGGTACCCGTGCCTGTGCTGGGGAAACTTATAAGCTGTGATTCCCTCTTAGGGTACACGGACTCTGAAACATGGTGTACCAGGCGGGATGAGATAAAGTCGCTGCTAGCTGACCACCTGAAAACCCGAACCACAGAATACTGGCTGTCAAAGCTGGAGCCCGCCGATGTATGGTGCGCGGATGTATATACCTGGGATAAGTTATTTAAAACAGACGGTTTTAAGGAATTAGATATGCTTCAGACTGTCCGCACCCCTGGCGGAACAGAGTTTGCCACCACCCGGTGCCCAATTACCATTGACAGGGAACATTATAAAAGCGCAAAAGCTGCCCCTGCTATAGGACAGCATAACAATCAATATATATATTACAAGGAGAATCAACATGGAACAGACTATTTATTTTGAAGAATATGAAATAGGAAGCGTCCGCGAATCCATTGGACGCACCATTACAGAAACGGACATTGTCCTTCATGCCGGTCAGACAGGAGACTTCTTTCCCCACCATATGGATGCGGAATTTGCAAAAACCACTGAATTCGGAAAACGTATCGCCCACGGCACACTCACCTTCTCCATTGCAGTGGGCATGACTGCCAACCTGATTAATCCGGCTGCTTTTTCCTATGGATATGACCATATGCGCTTTATCCATCCGGTTTTCATAGGGGATACCATCCATGTGAAAGTTACCTTAAAAGAAAAACGCGAAAATCCAAAGCATCCTGACAGAGGCTTTATAACAGAGGCTTTGGAAATCTTCAACCAGAACGGGCAGCTGGTTATGGTCTGCGAACACATCATGTCCTGTCTCAAGAAGACAGCTGATGCCTGAATAATTGACATAACAAAGCAAAGACCTCCCCTGGTTTCGTATTCCTGACCAGGGGAGGTCGTCTGCCATTCGTGTGTTTATGTCCTCTGACCCACTTTCCGAATAAATGGTATGAACATTCCTCCTGCGCTGTTTCCCAGTGTCATAACCAGAATATAGACCAGTGCTTTAAGGGACCACACACCTGCCACGGTAAAATAAAACATATTGGCAATACAATGTTCAAATCCAGCCAGTATGAACACGCTGACTCCCAAAAACAGGATAACCGGATTCCCCTTTGACTTGTATCCGTCCACAGCAATGTACATCAGCATCCCGCAGAAAAAGGCCAGTATCAATATGCCTGACAGACTGTCCTCCAGTTTCACGGCGCATATCCCAGCGGCGGCCCGGGCTGTCTTAAGCCTGGTAAAGGATACCAGGGTGCCGGTGGTAAAGGTTCCGCACAGATTCCCAAACCAGACAACTCCCATCTCAGCCATATATGCCAGTGGACGCCCCAGTGCGTATCCTATTTTACCCGTATAGAGAGCAAACTGATTCAGCACAATGGCATAAAGGCCCACAGTAAACAGAAGGGAGCCTGCAATCCGGTTCTCTACACCCAGGTAAACCACCCCGCCTATACCAATGACGATTCCTGCCAAAAAAGCATCTAAAAATGTTTTTACATGTTCCCCCATGGCTTATCCAATCTTTTCTTTTGCAGATCGAATCAGGTGTTTTAGCAGCACCAGTGTGGTAACGCTTCCCACGCCTCCCGGCACTGGCGTCAGCACTCCTGCCTTTGTCTTCACCTGGTCAAAATCCACATCGCCGCACAGGCTTCCGTCCTCATCCACGTTAATTCCCACATCAATGACCACAGCCCCCTCTGCCACATGCTCCGCCTTAATCATGCGGGCCTTACCCGCTGCAGCCACCAGAATCTCCGCATTCCGGCAGGTCCCTGTAAAGTCCGCGGTCCTTGTGTGGCATATGGTTACGGTCGCGTGCTGTCCCAGCATCAGCATTGCCAAGGGTTTTCCCACCACCAGGCTTCTTCCCACCACAGTCACACGCTTGCCCTTCAGCTCAATTCCCTCATATGCAAGCATCTCCATTACTGCCTCGGCCGTACAGGGCGCATATGCATCCGAATCACCGGCAAAAACCTTTGCCAGATTTATGGGACTGATGCAGTCAATATCCTTTTTAACATCAATCAGGCTCTCGATTTCCTTCTCGTCAATCTGCTTTGGAAGTGGCCTCAGCATGAGGATTCCGTCCACATCCGGATTCCGGTTGATTTTCTGGAACTCCTCCACAAACTGGTCATGACTGATTTCAGCAGGAAACAAAAAGGATGTGCAGCGCAGTCCCAATCTCTGGGCACGTTTTGTGGCCCCTTTCTCATAAGAGATATCGTCCGGGCGTTCTCCCACCCGGATAATTGCCAGATGGGGAATATATCCTTTCAATTCCTCTATCTGGACCGTCATCTGCTCCTTCATCTGTCTGGCCACATCTGAACCCTTTATCTCTTTCATAATATCCAATCTCCTTTCTGGCAATGCAGGTATATGATGAATCAGGAGGGGAATATCTTTCCCCCTCCCGAAATCATTTTTATGAGTTTTCCTGAAGTATATGGTATTTCTTGCTGCCCAGGACATACATCCTTGCAATGATTACAAACTGCACCGGTATCAGAACCACGTACTGGACGATTCTGGTGGACAAAAGGGCCAGGTAGGGTGCCCCGTACAGCAGTGAAATCCAGCAGGTATTAAGCAGAAGCCCGTAGACCAGCTGTACAATCAGCACGGCGCATGCAATCCGAAACATAGACCTGTTTTTATGCAGCAGGATTCCATAGGTTAGTCCGGTTAAAAATGCAGTTACTGTAAAACCCGGAAAATACATTCCTATGGGAAACAGTATGGCCCCCAGAAAATCTGCAGCCGCTGCTGCTATGCCTCCCCGCACAGGTCCGAAGAGAACCGCGCCAATAACTATGGGTATAAATGCAAAACCAATTTTAACATTCCATGCTGAAAAGGATAGAAATCTTGACAATACAATGGATACAGCAATCAGGATACCCATCCATACCATATGTTTCGTCTTTGTCATTGCATCCTCCCTGCTACTTGATGTGTTTAAGCACAGCGCCGTACACCTTGTCGGACAGCGCCCTGCCCTTGTCTATGAGTTCCTCTGTCCTGGCATTCAAATCCTCTGCCTGGGTCCGGTCCTTCATCAGCTTTGTGTTGATAAAAATGTTCAGGGATGCCCCCTCCAGGGCAGCTCTGGCAAACAATGCGCCTACTCCCACGTCGCTTAAAGCAATCCGGGTCCCCTTTTCTCCCAGCTCCTCTAAAAGGGTCAGTGACTCATACGCCTTTTCCACAATCTGCAGTGGAACCAGACTGGCTTCCAACAGCGCATGTTCCATGACAGCCTCTCTGGCGGCTTTTTCTTCCTCTGTTCCCCTGGGTAATCCATAGGCCCTGGATAGAGGCTCAAACACCCTTGCGTCCTCGTCTGTCAAATGCTTTAACTCATCCATGAGACTCTGTGACTTTTCAATCAGTTCCTTTATATCCGGCTCCACATCCGCATACTTCCTCTTGCCCAGCGTCAAGTTGCCAACCATAATTCCAAGGGCGACCCCCATGGCCCCCACTGTGGCCGATGCCCCTCCGCCGCCCGGAACAGGCTCATTGCTTGACAGTACATCCAGAAACTCCGTTACCTTCTTATCCAGCATCATATCGTCATTCTCCATTTTAGAATAATCCTGAGATAGATCCATTTTCATCCACATCGATTTTTTCAGCCGCAGGCACCTTTGGAAGTCCCGGCATTTTCATAATATCACCTGCCAGGGCCACCAGGAATCCGGCTCCCACAGATGCAGTGATGTCCCTAATGGATATTTTAAAGCCCCGGGGCCTGCCAAGAAGCTTGGCATTATCCGTAAGGGAATACTGTGTCTTAGCCATACAGACAGGCAGATTTCCATATCCCAGGCTCTCCAGATTCTTCATTTCCTTTAATGCCTTTGGAGCAAACTCCACCCCGTCCGCACCGTACACCCTGGCTGCAATTGCCTCTATCTTCTCCTTGATAGGCAGATTGGTGTCATACACAAATTCCATGGTGCTCCTGCCCTCAGACAACCGGATTACTTCCTTTGCCAGGGCTTCTCCGCCTGCTCCGCCGCTGCCCCATACATCGGTCAGGGCCACATTGACTCCCAGCTCCCTGCACTTGTTCTCAACCAGCTCCAACTCGGCCGCTGTGTCGGACGGGAATTTATTAATAGCGACCACTGCCGGCAGATGGTATACGGTAGTGATATTCTCAATGTGCTTTAACAGGTTGGGAATTCCCTTTTCCAGGGCTTCCAGATTCTCATTGTTCAGGTCTGCCTTAGGTACTCCGCCGTTATATTTTAAGGCGCGGATTGTGGCCACCAGAACAACTGCATTTGGACGCAGCCCGGACATGCGGCACTTGATATCCACAAATTTCTCCGCCCCCAGGTCTGCTCCGAATCCTGCCTCAGTCACCATATAATCCGCTAATTTACAGCCCATCTTTGTGGCAATGACGCTGTTGCATCCGTGGGCAATATTGGCAAAGGGGCCGCCGTGCACAAAGGCAGGGGTTCCCTCCAAGGACTGCACCAGGTTCGGCTTCAAGGCGTCCTTTAAAAGGGCTGCCATGGCGCCCTGGGCCTTTAACTGTCCGGCGGTTACCGGCTGGCCGTCCAGGTCATAGGCTACTATAATCCTGGCCAGGCGTTCCTTCAAGTCCATGATGTCGTTTGCAAGGCAGAATACGGCCATTACCTCAGAAGCCACCGTGATATCAAATCCATCCTGACGGATTGTACCGTCCGGCTTTCCCCCTAATCCGTCCACAATATTCCGAAGCTGGCGGTCGTTCATGTCCACCGCCCTTCTGAAGGTAATGCGCTTGGTATCGATGCGCAGGGCGTTTCCCTGGTGGATATGGTTGTCAAGCATAGCCGCCAGCAGGTTGTTGGCAGCTCCGATGGCGTGGAGGTCGCCTGTAAAATGAAGGTTGATATCCTCCATAGGAACAACCTGCGCATATCCTCCGCCGGCAGCCCCGCCCTTAACTCCAAAAACAGGTCCCAGGGAAGGTTCTCTCATGGCAATCATGGCCTTCTTATCCAGACGGTTCAGGGCGTCTGCCAGACCGATGGTCACGGTTGTCTTGCCCTCACCTGCAGGCGTGGGATTGATGGCTGTCACCAGCACCAGCTTTGCATCAGGTCTGTCCTTTAATGCATCGTTGTAATAGCGGTAGTCAATTTTAGCCTTGTATGGTCCGTAATTTTCAATATATTTTTCCGGAATCCCCAGTGCGCCTGCAATCTCGTTGATTGGTCTTGCCTTTGCTTCCTGTGCAATCTCAATATCACTCTTATATCCCATTTTATCTTCCTCCTCTATTTTCTTCTGGGCGCAGCATGAATTGCACCGCCGTCTGCATCCTCAATGGCTTCACCTATTGCCTCGCTGAAGGTGGGATGGGGCCGGACCGTGGCAGCCAGCTGACTCATGGTCAGCTTACCCGCAACCCCGTCGCTCAGTCCGGTAATCATGTCTGTTGCCCTGGAGCACATAAGCACCGCCCCCAGAAGCACCTTGCTTTCTTCCTCAAAGACCAGCTTTACAAAACCCCTGTCCGCCATTTCAATCACAGTCTTTCCATTGGACGACATGATGGCCTTGCCTGTGATGGTCCTGATTCCCCGCATCTTGGCCTCATCAGCCGTCATGCCCACCGCTGCAATTTCCGGATTGGTGTAAATGCAGGACGGGATACAGGAAAGATTCATGGGTGCCCTTTCCCCAAACATGGAGCACACCGCGTTGACTGCCTGGGCGGAAGCCACATGGGCCAGCTGTATGCCTCCCAGAACAATATCACCAATGGCATAGATCCCCTTAATGCAGGTTTCAAAAGAGTCATCCACCGGAATCATTCCTCTCTGCATCTGCAAATTTAATGAAGGAGGACAGATTCCCTCTGTATTGGCCCTTCGGCCAATGGAAACCAGGACCCGCTCAGTCTCTACACACTGTTCTTTTTCCTTAGACATAAAATACACCGCCAGCCCCTTCTCCTGCGCTGTCTGTACTGACTGGTCCGTATGCTCTACCCGGTCCACCCGTGCGCCTGTATACACCTTGATTCCTCTTTTTTTAAGAATCATGGTCAGGTTCTGTGAAACCTCCCGGTCCAGGGTGGGCAGGATACGGTCCAGGGCCTCAATGATTGTAACCTCGCATCCCAGAGCATGGTAAATGGTTGCAAACTCCACGCCAATCACGCCTCCGCCTATGATTACCAGTTTTTTACAGTAAACACCTTTCCCCTCCAGCATTTCATCGCTGGTCACCACTCCCGGAAGAGTCAGTCCTGGAATTGGGGGCATGGCAGGCTTGGAACCAGTTGCAATGAGAATCCTGTCTGTCTCGTAAGCCTGGTCCCCCACCTGTATTCTGTTGGAATCCAGTATAATGCCGCATCCCCTGATTAAGTCTATCTTATAGGCCTTAAACAGGCCCTCGATTCCTCCTCGCAGCTGTTCCACCACCTCTGCCTTGCGCTCATGCATCCCGGCAAAGTCATAGGATACCTGCCCTACATGAATGCCCAGCTTCTCACAGGAACGAATCTCCTCCAGCACCTCTGCCGCATGTACCAGGGTTTTTGTGGGGATGCATCCCCGGTTCAGGCAGGTTCCGCCCACATCCCGGCTTTCCACCACAGCCACCCTGTGCCCCATCTGTGCTGCCTTGATGGCCGCAACATAGCCGCCCGGGCCAGCTCCCAGCACAATTAATTCATATCTCTCACCCATTTTACTCTTCTCCTTATATAAAACATGCCTGGGACACCAGACGTAGCGGACTACGGCTGTCAGCGCCCCAGGCGCATTCTTACATGTATGCCAGGTGTTTAACCCTCTGCTTTTCTCTCTACTTCCAGCCGGAATATTTTAGCACCGGATTGCGCGCAGCGCCAACCTCATCCAGCCGGCGTACCGGCGTGGAGTGGGGAGCTTCATGCATGGCTTCCGGATTCTCCACGGAATTTTTATAAATCTCCTTGAAAATATCCACTACGTTGTCCAGAGTCTCCTTAGACTCTGTCTCCGTGGGCTCCACCATCAAAGCCTCATCCACAATCAGCGGGAAGTACATGGTCGGCGGATGGACTCCATGGTCCAGCAGTCCCTTTGCAAAATCAAGAGCAGAAACCCCATTCAATTTCTTGAGCCTGGTCATGCTCATAACAAACTCATGCATACAGATATTGTTGAATGCAATATCAAAGGTGTCCTGCAGCTTCACACGCATGTAATTGGCGTTGAGCACTGCATTTTCGGCTGCTTCCGGTATACCCTCATTGCCCAGGACCAATATGTAGCTCAGGGCGCGCACTACCACCAGGAAGTTACCGTAAAACTCCTTTACGGAACCAATGGTTTGGGCCGGGTTCTCAAATGCATAGCCCTTTTCGGATTTCACCGCATGATACTTGGGAAGGAACGGAGCCAGTATATCCTTGCACCCGACAGCGCCTGAACCAGGCCCGCCGCCTCCGTGAGGCGTGGAGAAGGTCTTATGCAGGTTCAGATGAATCACGTCAAATCCCATATCGCCCGGACGGGCGATTCCCATGACGGCATTCAGGTTTGCCCCGTCATAGTAGTTCAGTCCTCCTGCCTCATGGATGATTTTTGTGATTTCCAGTATATTGCGGTCAAATATACCCACTGTGTTTGGATTGGTAAGCATAAGTCCAGCCGTATCATCTCCCACAACCTCCCTCAGCTTATCAAGGTCCACACAGCCCTCATCATTGGACGGAATGCTGATTACGGTAAATCCCGCCATGGTACAAGAAGCAGGGTTGGTTCCGTGGGCAGTATCCGGTACAATGATTTTGGTGCGTTTCATATCCCCCCTGGCTTTGTGGTATGCCTTAATCAGCAGCAACCCGGTATATTCGCCGTGGGCGCCTGCCGCGGGCTGGAATGTCATCTGGTCCATGCCTGTAATCTCACAGAGCAGTTCCTCTGCCTTTACCAGCACTTCCAGGCATCCCTGGACTGTTTCTTCCGGCTGCAGGGGATGGACGCCTGTAAAGCCAGGAAGGGCTGCCATCTCTTCATTCAGCTTTGGATTATATTTCATGGTACAGGAGCCCAGAGGATAAAATCCGTCATTTACACCATGTGTACGTTTCATCAGTTCTGTATAATGTCTGGAGATATCAATTTCAGCCATCTGCGGAAATCTAGGAGCCTTTTTTCTGGCCTCCCGGGCCGGAATCTCTGCAACAGGTACATCGCAGGCCGGAAGCAGTGAGCATCCATGCCCCACTCTGCTTTTCTCAAAAATCAGTTCCATTATGCACGCACCTCCTTCAAACAATCTGCCAGAGCATCAATCTGCGCCTTGGAATTCATCTCGGTGACACACCAGAGTATGCCTCCCTCTACTGGGTATCCGCCCAATATATCATGGTCGCTCAGTTTCTTAAGCAGCATATCTGCATCGCAGGGAATCTTTGTGACGAATTCATTGAAGAAATCCCCTTGGTTTACCAGCTCAAATCCCGGAATCCTACTGATTTCTGCCGCTGCATAGTGCGCCTTGGAATAGCACAGGGAAGCCACCTGGCTGACGCCGGTCGTTCCCATGGATGCCATGTAAACCGCTGCCGTCATGGCGCAGAGGGCCTGGTTGGAACAGATGTTGGAGGATGCCTTTTCCCTTCGTATATGCTGCTCCCTTGCCTGAAGCGTCAGCACATACGCCCGCCTTCCGTCCACATCCTTTGTCTCGCCCACAATACGTCCGGGAAGCTGGCGCATCATGTCATGGGTACAAGCCATAAATCCCAGATAAGGGCCGCCGAATGCCAGAGACATACCCAGGGGCTGGCCTTCACCAGTGACCACATCAGCGCCGCACTCCCTTGGCGATTTAAGGGCGGCGCCCGCAATGGGGTATATGCCCATCACAAATTTGGCGCCTGCGGCATGTACCGCCTCACCAATGGCAGCCGCATCCTCAATCTGTCCGAAATAGCTGGGCTGCTGGATGAACACGCCTGAGGTGGTCTGGTCCATGGCCTCCATCAGGGCTTTAAGGTCGGTCTTTCCGTCCTTGGCCGGAACCACCACAGCCTCTGTGTTGTTTCCTTCGCAGTATGTCTGTATGGTCTGTATGGTCATGGGATTGACTGCCCCGGATATCACCGTTTTCTTTTTCTTGCGGTTATGGCACATGGCCATGGCCTCTGCGGCTGCGGACGCGCCGTCATAAACAGAGGCATTGGATACATCCATATCGGTGAGTTCACAAATCATGGTCTGGTATTCAAAGATGGACTGAAGGATTCCCTGGCTGATTTCCGCCTGATAAGGGGTATATGCCGTCAGGAATTCTTCTTTGCCTGTAATGCTCTTTACAATGGATGGTATATAATGGTTATAGGCGCCTGCCCCGCGGAAAATGGAGCTGTATACCTTATTCTTAGCTGCCATGGCCCTGACGATTCCGCTGACCTCCAGCTCCGACTTCCCCTCCGGTATGGCAAGCCTGTCAACCTTCATGCCGGATGGTACTACTGTGTACAGCTCGTCAAAAGAGCTGACTCCCACGGCCTTCAGCATCTCCTGCTGTTCCTCAGAGGTAGATGGAACATATTTTCCCATGCCTTAGCCCTCCTCTTCACATATCTTCTCATATGCTGCGCTGTCCACTAATTCTTCTCTTTCAGATACTTCCTTTACCTCTATAAGCCATGCCTCATATGGGGCCTCATTAATCATCTCCGGGCTGTCCAGGATATCCTCGTTCACTGCGGATATAACGCCTGTAACAGGACTGTACACGTCGGAAACTGCCTTTACACTCTCCACGTCCGCAAACGCCTCTTTCACAGTAACCGTATCCCCCACCTCAGGTAAGTTCACAAAAACCAAATCTCCCAGCTCATGCTGTGCAAAGTCCGTAAGCCCCACTCTTACCGTGGTCTCATCCACTTCCTCCACCCACTCATGTGACCTGCTATACTTTAAATTCTCTAAAACGTTCATGTCTGTTCCTCCTCCTGATTTTTGTTATGAAAATTAATATTATTTATATTATTTTGCTTTTTTGTAGAATGGCAAGGCCACCACCTCGGCCTCAATGCGGCGCCCGCGGACCTCCACTTCCACCTTTGTCCCTATTTCCGTACAATCCAAATCCAGAATGGCCATTGCTATGGCATAACCCAGGAATGGGCAATGGGTCCCCGATGTTGTCCATCCCACTTCCCTGTCACCTGCGTATACCTTCTCATTCTCCCTGGCAATGCCCCTTCCAATCATCCTAAGGCCTACGCGCTTGCGTGTGAGGACGGACTTCTCTTCCAGTGCTTTCTTTCCGATGAAATCATCCTTCTGCATCTTCACTGCAAACTTAAGTCCTGTCTCCAATGGGTGAATGGCGGCATCCATCTCATGACCATATAATGGCATGGCTGCCTCCAGACGAAGAGTATCTCTGGCTCCCAGTCCGCATGGAATCAGGCCCTCTGCTTCCCCTGCTTCCAGAAGCATGTTCCATAATTTAGGTGCATCCTCATTGTTCACGTACAGCTCGTAGCCGCTTTCACCTGTATAGCCAGTCTGGGATACGATGCACTTGATGCCGCCTACAATGCCTTCCGGAACAAAGCTGTAGTATTTTTCAGGAATATCTTCATCTTTTGTAAGTTTTCTCAGGATGGCATCTGCATTAGGACCCTGGATTGCCAGCTGGGATAATTCGTCCGAGATATCTGTAAATACCACGTCCCCATTCAGATGGTCCTTCATCCAATTGACATCTTTTTCACGATTTGCCGCATTCACAACCACCAGATATTTCTCCTGGCTATAACGGTATACAATCAGGTCGTCCACCACTCCGCCGTCCTCGTAGCACATTACGCTGTAGCGGACCTGACCATCATACATGTTTGTGAAATCATTGGTCAGTATGTAGTTGATATTCTTTAGTGCATCCGGCCCCTCAAACAATACCTCTCCCATATGTGACACATCGAATAATCCCGCCTGTGTCCTGACTGCCATATGCTCCTTAATGACCCCAGTCTTATACTGAACAGGCAGTGAATAACCGGCAAAGGGAACCATTTTCCCTCCGCAAGCCACATGACAATCGTAAAGCGCTGTTTTCCGTTCCATTCAGATGTCTCCTTTCATTTATCACTATTGATATCTTAACTATAACACGGTTTGTTATTTATTTCACATTTATAAATTATATGCGACCTATATATTTTATGTATAGATATTCTCTATTTTTTGTGCCATTTACACAATTACAACAAAAAAGAAACAGCACAATCACCATACTGTTTCTTTTTTTTCTATCCATTTCACTCTTTTTTTATATATTTTCCCTTATAGCTTTGCAGGTGTCATAATTTCATCCCTGGTACCTTTCAGCATCTCAATAAACGCCTTCTCGCTTCGGTTCTTTCTGTGTTCCATCTGGTACACCAAAAGGTCCTTCATCTTCCTGGACCTGCCTGCGCTGCTTCTCTGGACCAGGCCATACCGCTCCAATGTCTGCTTTGGCATGGGGGATACCCACATATATGTATGGGGCACCATGGCCAGAAGGTCGAACTGGCTTCCCCGCTCGCACACGTAAATCCGGTCGGCCTGGCTCCCCCGGCCACCGTCCGGCGGCAGCTCCAGATATTCACCGCTGGGGAGCTGGGTATCCCCGTGGACTATTTCAATATAACCATCCAGGTCCTTCTCCGCAATGACCGGATACAATGCCAGGGGACTGTCCGCTGACAGGAGAATCTGGTAATCGAACTCCATAACCGTTTCGTGCTGAAGCCCTTTTAACTGCAGGAACATAAGGAAATAATCCTCGTATGTCATCTCATACCGTATAATCCCCAACCCATATTTGGACGACAATATATTATTAATGGCCGTAGTGGAATTACACTCCACAAAGGAAATGGACAGCTGGCTCTCATGGGGGATTGAATTTACATATTTTGTAAATGCATATGTAATATAACTGGCTCTTGGTACCGATATCCTCAGCTTTTCCTGCTTTACCGCCGTATCCTCAAACTCGCCCTTCAAGGAGGCCACATCTTTCATGATATTCTTAGCTTTTTGAATGAATGCCTGCCCCTCGCTGGTGGTAACCACTCCTTTTGAGGTCCGTTCAAAGATGACAATCCCGAATTCTTTTTCCAAGGTTCTGATTACCTTACTCAAATTGGGCTGGGCCACAAACAACTCCTTGGCCGCCTTTGAGATGGAACCATGCCGTTCCACTGCAATCACAAATTCTAAGTCTGTCAGATTCATAACTCCCTCCAATGCTTTTTACAAGCATAACACATTCCGCACCTTTTTTCCACCTGCAGCCACCTAATCCGGTTTAAATGTGACAGAATCCTTCTAGCCCTGAATGTCTCCCATTGCCATATTGCGATGCAGCAGCTTATGTTCCCTTCCCTTCAGGATATTCTCATACAAGGAAAGCACAAGGGGATTCTCATTGGATTTCTTTATCTGTGTATTGATATCAGTGTCATACAGCCCCTTTGCCCTCGCCGCCTTGGTCCTTGGACCGGCCGGAACCGGCTGACCGCCGCCCATGATGCATCCCCTTCTGCAAGCCATGACCTCCACAAAATCATACTCCGCTTCTTTGTTCCCGATACGCTTCATCAGCATGTCTGCATTTGCAAGACCACTTACAATGGCTGCCCGTATTTTCCTTCCGTTGTAATCATAAGTAATCTCTTTCAATCCCTCTTCCCCTCTTACACCACTGTACCGAATCTGGTCCATCTCTGTCCTGTCATGCCCTTCACATAACCGGCGCAAAACGGCTTCCATTACTCCGCCTGTGTTTCCGAAAATGACACCTGCCCCGGATCCAATCCCGAAGGGCATGTCCGAAGATTCAATGTCTATGTTTTCAAATCTGATGCCCGACTTTCTAATCATCGTAACCAGTTCTGTAGTGGTCAGCACATAGTCCACGTCTGCCTTTCCGTTTGTCTTGGATTCCTCCTGCAGTATTTCTGCCTTTTTTGCTGTACACGGCATAATGGATACTGACAGTAGTTTCTTTCCACCACTTTTCTGGGGATTCCTGTAATACTCCTGTATGACCGCACCGAACATCTGCTGGGGTGACCTGCAAGTGGACAGATTTTGTTTGAACTCAGGATACCGGTTTTCACAAAAGCTTACCCATGCCGGACAACAGGAAGTAAAGAGTGGAAGGTTTTTTCCCGAAACCAACCGTTCCAGAAATTCTTTGGATTCCTCAATTACTGTCAGATCCGCACCATAGGCCGTATCAAACACCTCATCAAATCCCATACGATGGAGCACATTTACAATCTTCCCCATCACGTTCTCTCCCCGCGCCATACCAAAAAAGTCTCCTACTGCCACCCTTACCGCTGGAGCCACCTGAGCCACCACCTTTGTATTTGGGTCAGCCAATGCCTCCCATATGACTTCAATATTAGTATTGATGCTGATTGCGCCTGTGGGACAGACTGCCCTGCATTGTCCGCAATTCACACAATCCGTCTCTGCAATGTTTTTGTTAAAGGCAGGTGTCACCAGGGCTTCCGTTCCCCGATAGGCAAAATCGATTGCATTGACGGACTGTACATTGTCGCACATGCGGACGCAGTCGCCGCAGAGTATGCATTTATTTGGGTCTCTCACAATAGCCGGAGAACTCATATCGATGGGATACTGCGTTTTTGTATTTTCATAACCTACATGAGTCACTCCCATACGGTGGGCCAATTCCTGCAAATGGCATTCCCCGCTCTTGATACAGGTGGTGCAATCCCTGCAATGAGCTGCAAGTAATAGCTCCAGTATCATCTTCCGGTATTTCATGAGACGCGGCGTATTGGTATAAATGACCATTCCATCCCTTGGAGGTTCGGAACATGATGCAAATGTCTTCCCTCGTTCATTCTCCACCGTACACAGCCTGCAGGCTCCATAAATGGATAACTCCGAATGATAACACAGCGTTGGAATATCAATATCTGCCTTTCGAATCACAGATAAAACATTGGGTTCATCCGTAAATTCAACCCGTATTCTGTCTATTGTCATAAATCCCATAATTTTTTCTGCCCCCCTATGCTCTATGATTGGATATGAACTGCACCAAATGGGCATGCCTCCGCACAGGCCCCGCACTTAATGCACTGCTGCTGCCGGATTGTAAATACATGCTTTAACTCTCCTGCAATCGCCCCTGCCGGACATCCCTTTGCGCATTTAGAACATCCCCTGCATGTTTCCTCATCAATTATATACGTCTTCATGCTCTGACAGACTCCTGCCCTGCACTTTTTCTCATTAATATGTTCCAAATACTCTTTCCGGAATGCTTTTATGGTACTGATAACAGGAAGAGGAGCACTCTTTCCAAGTCCACACAACGCAGTGTTGGATATCATATCCGCCAGTTGTTCCAACCGTTCAATATCATCTGGCTCCCCTTTCCCTTCCACAATTCGTTCAAGTATCTCCAGCATCCGCTTTGTTCCTTCCCGGCACGGTACACATTTGCCGCAGCTTTCCCTTTGGGTAAAATTCATGAAAAATCTTGCCACTTCCACCATACAAGTATTCTTATCCATGACCACCAAACCACCGGATCCTATAATTACATTGAATTTCTGGACAGAATCAAAATCCAGGGGTTCATCTAAATGTTCTTCCGTAAGACACCCACCTGACGGTCCGCCAATCTGTACTGCCTTGAATTCACTTCCCTCTTTCAGCCCTCCGCAGATATCATAAATGATTGTCCGCAGGGTCGTCCCCATAGGGACCTCCACCAGGCCCGTGTTCTCAATACATCCAGTGACAGAAAAAGTCTTTGTTCCGGTGCTGTTTCCTGTGCCTATAGTGCGAAACCATTTCCCTCCGTTGACAATAATGCCCGGCAGATTAGCGTACGTCTCCACGTTATTGAGCACGGTAGGCTTTCCCCACAGACCCTGGTCCACCGTCCTGGGCGGCTTAACCCTGGGCATACCTCTGTGCCCTTCAATAGATGCGGTCAGGGCGCTGCCTTCCCCGCATACAAACGCGCCTGCCCCTCTGTTGATGTGCAGATGGAATGAAAAACCAGTGCCTAAAATGGAATCTCCAAGCAGTCCTCTTTCCTCCATCTGCCCTATGGCCTGCCTCAATCTTGCCACGGACAATGGGTACTCAGCACGTACATAGATGAAGCCTTCCGATGCACCAACTGCATATCCTGCCAGCATCATGCCTTCGATAAGGCGACAGGGGTCTCCCTCCATAACGCTTCCGTCCATGAAGGCTCCCGGATCCCCTTCATCGCCATTGCACACAATATACTTAAGGGGCTCCTCTTTGTGGGCAGCCACTTGTCTCCATTTCCGGCCTGCTGGAAATCCGCCGCCGCCGCGTCCCCGAAGCCCTGAAAACTCTACTTCTGCAATCACAGCTTCCGGCGTCATGGCAAACAATGCTTTTTTCAACGCGCTAAATCCGCCTGCAGCCATATACTCCTCCACGGATTCTGCATCAATATTTCCGCATTGTTCCAGCACGATTCTGGTCTGACGGGCAAAATATGGGATTTCATCCACTGCTCCGTAAGAAATCCCCTCTTTTTTGTAGAACAGGCGCTCTACAGGTATTCCCTGTTTTACCGTTTTCTCAACAATTTCCTCACAGTCCTCAGGCTGCACTTTAACATACTGACAGTGCTGCGGCTCTATCCTCACAAGGGGACCTAATTCACAGAAACCCTGGCACCCGCTTTTCACGATACCGATATGAGGAACGTCCTTTTCCAGCTCCACGCGTATGCCCTCGTCCTCTTTGCACAGTTCCCGCAGTTGACTATACACATCCAGAGAACCAGTGGCAACACAGCCGGTTCCTGCGCACACCAGAATCCTGCAAGTATACCCATCCTTTCTGTCCCTGCACTGTCTCTGCAGCATTTCTAATTGTGTTCTGTCCTCAACCCGCATCTGGCTCCCCCCGTTTGATTTCTTCCAGCAGCTTCTTCATTTTCTCAGGTGACATTTTAGGATAAACCTTCTCATTTACGGTGATCGCTGGAGCCAGACCGCAGGCTCCCAGACAAGAAACGGTCTCCACCGTAAAAAGTGCATCCTCCGTGGTATGCTTTTTCGCATTTAGTTTTAACGTCTTATATAGATAATCCAAGATAGGCATTGACTTTCTTACATGACAGGCTGTGCCATCACATATTTTGATAATGTATTTCCCTTTCTCCTCAAATGAAAAATTTTCATAAAAACTGGCTACACTGTAAGCTTTTGCCTCTGTTATGCCAATCTCTTTCGCCACATATGTCAGCAGTTCCGGGGGCAGATACCGGTATTCCTCCTGAATGTCCTGAATGATTGGTATCAGCGACCGCTCCTCCCGCGTATGCATCTCAATGATTTCATCCGCCTTTTTGTAAAATGATTCCCCTAACATGTACTACCTCCTTTTGTGAATATTGCTATTTTTTTATGTTTGTCCATGATATTTTTTGTTATATTTTAACATTATATCTTTTTTTATTCACATCTAAAACCCATATAACGGTATATGTTTTTCTATATGCAGGAGAAATCATAAATGGCACCTAAACTACCTAAGCATAATAAACAACTTTGATAGAATAAATGCCACATCCAAGTCTATTCCAGCACCGTGGGAAGGACCAGTTAAATATTGTAACAGGACCTGTCAGCATACCTTTAACCGGTTTTTCTGTCAGACTCTGAGTATATACAGTGTATTCTACTGTCATGGGCCGGCTTCTGGATACATCTCCCAGACAATAGAAGGCTTTATAAATCATGTCCCCTAGGACTGTACCCATGCTTTTCCGCGAACAGGAATTCATCCAGACACTCACCAAAATATTCCACCATGTCATTGCGCTCATATTTCCCATGTACCAGTATATCCAGGCCGATTTCTTCCTGAAGCCGGACACATTCTTCAATCTTTTTCCGTATAAATTTTTATATAATCACTGAAAGCGCCTGCTCAGATATAAAATCCCAGCGGCGCTCCCCATGTTCTCAACAGGGATGCGGGCAGCATCCCCAAATCGCAGTTATATTGCAAAATAGAAAAATAACAGCATTACAGGAAATCTTTGCATCTAACCAGCAGATCAATCTTTTTCCATTGAGTATCCTCATCAATACAATTGCCCTCCTCAACAGAAGCAAATCCGCACTGTGGTGACAAGGCGATATTGGCGCCCACAACTTCTTTCGCCTTCATGTATCTTCGTTTAATCTCATCGTAGCTTTCCAATACGGGGTTTTTGGTTGAAATAAGTCCTGCAACAAAGGTTGCTCCAGTCCCTTTTAATATGGACCAGGGTTCAAAGGAACCCGAACGTTCATCGTCATATTCCACAAAGAATCCGTCATAAGGAATCTGGCTGATAATCGGTGCCACGGAATCATAAAAACCGGAAAAAAGTGGATTCCCTTTAAAATTACCCTTACAGAAATGTGTTGCAATCACCATATCCGCCGGCCTGTCTTCCAAAGCCCTGGTGGAAACACGCTTGAACCACTCCAGCACTTCTGATTTTTTATATCCAAGGGATTCAACCTTCTTCAAAAATTTTTCATCAATCATGTAGGTCCAGGAAGTATCGTCAATCTGAAGGTACCTGCATCCATGTTCATACAAATCTTTTATGGCATCCTGATATGCAAGAGCGATGTCTTCAATCAATGCATTTATATTGCTGCCGTAATATGGTACCTCTTTAATCCCCATCTGAAGATAATTATCTACCAGCATCATATTGGGACCGGAAATACATTTTTTTGCTGTCACACCCGGATATTTTTCAGCCTCGCAGAGAAGAAAATCAAACGCCTCAATCTCCGGATGCACACGTTCCTGACTATAAGAAATTTTTCCGGTAATATATCCAAGTTCTATATGATTCACCACACCGTTGCGTTCCTTGTCCAAATGCTTTGTGGTAAAACCGTCAAATTCCTTAAGCCAGTCCAGATGCCACCACCTTCGTCTGAATTCACCATCTGTCACAAATTCAAGGCCATGGGAAACCTCCGTCGAAACCAGTTCTCTAATAGCCTCATCTTCTATTTTTCTCAACTCTTCCAAGGACAGATTGCCGTCTGCATATTTTTGTCTCGCCTTCTTAATCTTCCCAGGTCTTAAAAATGACCCCACAATATCGTATTTAATATTTAACATCTCATACCTCCATACTTTATTATAAATTCAATATTATATTCTATCTGCCAGTCAGCCCACTTTGTGACATCTCACCCAATGACCTTCTTGGATTTCTTTCATCTCCGGCGTCCTGCTCCGGCATACATCCACACAGTCCGGGCATAGTTCCTCATAGGGGCATCCACCAACAGTTCCTCCGTAACCGGATTTCTCCGGAATGTATTCTGAGTACTTGGCCCCGCATGCTTTAAATAGCCTTTTTGTATATGGATGACAGAGCGTACTAAACATATCAATATGTTCAATATCTTCCACAATCCATCCGCCATACATAACAGAAAGGCTGTCCGAAAGATAATAAATTGCTTCCAAATCATGGGAAACCAGTACCTGGGTAAGTCCATTTTCCCTTCCGAGCATTTCCAGCAGTTTCATGATTTGTGCCTGCACTGATACATCCAGGCTGCTTAAAGGCTCATCTAGCAAAAGAATCTTCGGCTCCGCAGCCAGCGCTCTTGCAATGCAGATCCGCTGAAGCTGTCCTCCGCTGAACTGGGCCGGATATTTTAAAAGGTCCGCAGCGGACAGACCAACCTGTTTTATGAGTGCGGCTGTCTGCTGTCTGCGCTCCACCTTGTTCATATGGGTAAAATTTCTAAGTGGTTCGCCAATAATCTCTTCGGCCGTTGCATACTGATTCACTGCATTCATACTGTTCTGAAATATCATCTGTATTTCATTCCGCTTCCTTTTCATCTGCAATGCTACAGGCTCCCCCTTGTAAAGAATCTGTCCGCTGCTCGGCGTTTCCATCCCGGCAAGCATACGCATTAAGGTACTTTTACCGCAACCGCTTTCCCCCACAATCCCGTGGCACTCTCCTGTATGAATCTTAAGTGACAGGTTATTAACAGCATACACTTGTCCTTTTCCTGCACATCGGTATCTGCGGCTTATCATATCAGCTTCCAGCATGGTATGCTTATGTATCATCCTCATCCCTCCCCGGCCCGAAAACAACGAACCTGATGATTCACCGGACCATGTTTTAAAAGTTTTGGACACGATTGCCTGCATAATTTCAGAGCATCTTTACACCGGTCAGCGAAAGGACATCCTGGGACTTTTTCTTTGATTCCCGGCGGATATCCCTCCATAACCCGGACTGCTTCTTTTGAAAATACGGGCCTTGAGGCCAAAAGCCCTTTCGTATAAGGGTGCAAAGGATTTTCCAGCACCTCTGATACCGGGCCCTGCTCTATCACATACCCCGCATACATGACACAAAGATCATCTGAGATACTCTGGATTACCCTTAAATCATGGGATACCATAAGTACCGTCAGCCCCTGCTCCCTTTTCAGCTCTCCCAACAAGCCTAAAATTTCCCATTGAGTGGTGATATCCAATGCAGTGGTCGGTTCATCAGCAATCAAAAGACGCGGTTTTCCTAAAAGTGCAAGGGCAATCATGACCCGCTGCAGCATACCTCCGCTTAACTGGAATGCATAGCTTTTCAGTACCCGCTCTGGCTCCCGGATTCCCATCCTGATTAAAAGGGCTGCTGTCCGCTCCAATATCTCCTGACGGTTCTGTGAAAAGACACCTGCCATTTCCAGAAAATGTCCCCTCAATGTCATCCGCGGATCAAATGCACCAGCCGGATCCTGTGCTATAAAACCCGCTGCAGTACCGCAAAATCCCGGACGTACGCCATCCTTTCCCGCGATAATCCTGTGCCCTTCAAATAGTATGCTCCCTTCTGTTTCCCACTCGTCTTGATCTAAAAGTCCAAGTATACAGTGGCATAGGAGTGTTTTCCCGCAGCCGCTTTCTCCAATAATCCCCAGGTTTCTTCCCGCACATATAGAAACAGAAACCCCATTCACTGCGGTAAAACGTCTCTTTCCCTCCTTTAACGCCACCCTGATATCATCCAGCCGCAAAAGCTCTGTCTGATTGTGTAAATGCATGCCCTTATCTCCTCATCTTTCCGGCAATCTCCTGAATTCTGTCACCCAAACCATTTGTAAATATCACCACTGCCAAAATGCAGAGACCAGGCCAGAACATCATGGAGGGATCCGTGCTTATGAAGGAACGTCCGTCCTGAATCATCATCCCCCATTCCGGGCTGGGAGGCGCCGCCCCGAATCCCAGGAAGGAATATCCCGCTAGGGCAGTCAGGGCAGTTCCAAAATTAATGGTCGTCACAGACAGCATCTGCATACGGATAGCAGGAAAAATCAACGTTGTGATTATAGAAAACAAACTGCTTCCTGCCATCCTGGAAGCCAGTACAGCCTCCTTTTCACGCTCTGCCTTTGTCAGATTCCTTGCGACCCTGGCATACCAGACCCATCTGGTAGCCAGCATTCCCAGGCACAGTTCAAAGAGTCCAGTTCCCAGAAGACTTACCACCACCAATACAATGACAATACCGGGAAAAGCCCGCACAGCGTCACATATTCCCATAAAAATCCGGTCCGGCAGCCCACCCGTATACCCGGATAGCATGCCGAGCATGGTCCCTGTCACAGATGATATGACAGTAATCAGAACGGCATAACCAAGAGACAGTCTGGAACCGTAGAGTATTCGCGACAATATACACCGGCCCATATGGTCCGTCCCCAGCGGAAACATGCTTGATATTCCTGCAAACCTGGCTGTATAATGGATCTCGTTGGGATCATTTGGGGACAGACATGGGGCCAATACAGCCGCTATTGCAAACAGAATCAGCATGAACAGGCAGAAAAGACATACCCTGTCCTTTATTAATTTCCGGAACATAAATCCACCTCACCTCTCCTCCCCCTCAAAACGGATCTGGGGATTCATCGCCGCACACAATATATCCATGCCTAAATTAAGCAGTGTATATACCACCGCAATCACCAGTATATATCCCTGGATGACCGGATAGTCCCTTCCAGCAACAGCGCTGACAATCAGCCTCCCCATTCCCGGCCAGGCAAACACATTCTCTACAATTACAGCTCCGGACAGCATACTTCCAAGACTTAATCCCAGGGTTGTGAATACAGGATTTAATGCGTTTGGGAGTACATGTCTCCACAAAACTGTATTCTTCTTCAGGCCCCTTGCCCTGCCATAGACCGCATACCGCCTGCCCATATTCTCTACAATCCCACCTCTAATCATCTTTGTATACATGGCGATATAAGAACAGGCAAGGGTAGCTGAAGGTAACACCAGATGGCTGAAAGTCTCTGCTCCCTGCACAGGAAGCAGCTTAAGTTTCAGCGCAAACAATTCAACCAGAAGGAACCCCAGCCAGAAGGACGGCATGGAACTTCCGAGAAACGTAATCCCTCTTATAAGCTGATCTCCCGCGCTGCCTGGCCGCTTTCCCGCCATAATCCCCAACGGAAGGGACAGTACCGCTATCCAGACAGCGGACATGGCTGTCAGGATCATTGTATATCGGAAACTGATTAGCAGCTGTCCGGACACAGGCTTTTTAGTCATAAATGATACACCTAAATCCAGACACACCACCCGCCTTAGCCAGGCAGTATATTGGAATATGACCGGCCGGTCCAGCCCTAATTCCGCCCGAACTTTTGCCAGAGCCGCATCTGTTACCGGAGCATTGATAGAATTCAGGTAAGCAAACGCTGCATCTCCTGGCATCAGCCGCACCAGGGCAAAGGCTGCAATGGAAACCAGGAATAAAAGCACTATCATACCAACCAGTCGTTTCTGTATATATTTCCCCATATTTCTTCCACCTTAAATGGCCATATCTATTCTCTCACCACGCTCCCCACTGGCATCACATCCTTGCCATCGGTCAGGTCAAGTCCCTTAAGACTGCTATCATATACCGCCAGGGTGGAGGACACAGTCAGCGGTATATAGACAGCCTGTTCCTTAAAGGATTCCATGATATATGTAAAATCCTCCTTCAGCTTATCCTCATCAATCTCACTCAGTGCCTCGTTCATAACCTTATTGAGCTCTGCCTTATTGTCCATTCCCTTCTGTACCGTACTGAACTTATCTCCATCGCTTCTCATGGCGGCCAGTGTGGCGAAAGGTTCGTAGGAACCACCCCAGGAACTGTAGAGAATCATATCAAAATCCCCTTCTTTCCACTTCTTCCTGAACACCTGAGAATCCTCCTCGCAGATATTCAGTTTGACCCCCACTTTTTTATACTGTTCCTGAAGCACCAGCCCGATATTTTTTCCATTTTTAAAAACAGTATCATACAGCATATCCACTTCCAGGGTAACTCCATCCTTTGTCCGGTAATCGCTGCCTGATTCCAGATTCCAGCCTGCAAGCTCCAGGATTTCTGCTGCTTTTTCCGGTTGATATGGATACCCATCGGTACCGGTCTGTGTAAGTGTTACGCTGTCCGCAAAATAAGATGATGCCGGTTTTTGCAGACTGCCATAGACATACTCAGAAATCACAGTATTATCGGTTGCATATTCCAAAGCCTGACGCACGCTCACATCTCCCAGCATATCACCTGCTGTATTCAGGCTCAGACTTGTCACCTGCGTGCCCTCTGCCATCTGGGTACCGAATCCCAATTTTCCCAGTTCATAATACGCATCCGCAGAAAGACCATCATTTACATCAATATACATATCGATTTCGCCAGCTTTCAAGGCGTTTACAACCGTGTCCATATCCGGGATTACTTCTACCTTTACATATTTGAATGACGGCTTCTCACCCCAGTAATATTCATTTCTCTCAAAAATTGTATACTGGTCCTGGACATACTCTTTTACTGTCCACATACCTGTACCCACTGGCTTCTTTACGCCATCCTTATAAATATTCCCTGACTCCGGAAAGGCTGCCCTGCCCGCAACCGTCAGCGGCCTATTAAAACTCATATCCGACAACAATGAGTTGCAGGGATTTTTTAAATTCATAATCAGGGTCGTGTCGTCCGGCGTATCCATGGTATCAATCTCCTCCAGGCACTGAAGGAAGGAGTACCCATCCTTATTATCAATTACATCCTGGATATTTTCCTTTACCAGCTCCGCATTCAGGTCAGATCCATCGCTGAACTTCACGTTTTTCCTCAAATGGAATGTATATGTTTTTCCATCCTCTGAAATCTCCCAGTTCTCTGCCAGCTCCGGTACAATTTTACCGTTTACCAATGCAGTTAGTCCATCATATACCCAATCCTGAGCATACATGGGTGAAGACATGGTGTGAGGATTCATATCCCCAAGGTCCTTGGGATAAGCCAGAACCAGTGTAGACTTCTCCTCTGACTGCAATGCTTTTGTTTCCGCATTTTCGTCTGTATTCTCCTCTACCGCGCTTTCTGCCTGAACAGCTGTCTCCGTTACTCCTTGCGTACTCCCGGCTGTACAGCCAGCGGACAGCAGTGTCGCCATCAGTATCACAGCTGGTATCAGCATGTTTCTTTTCCTCATTCCTTTTTCTCCTCTTTTAAGATTATTTGGGGCATTTGTCATCTTCACCGTCTCAGTTGAACGAGGCGAATTTTTTGTACAAAAAAAGCCCTGTTCAGGGCAAATGACAATACAAAAACAAAGAGTTTCCATGAAGAAACTCCCCAATCCGGCTCCGCTTACCCTGGAGCGCCGCCGTTTTTCCTATCAGGCAGGTCTCCTGGCTTATGCATCTTCAATCCCCCCACCTTCTCGCAAATATATGCAATGGTCTGTCCGGAGGTTTCTCCACATTTACAGTGACCGGTTCGCTCAGGATTTTCACCTGATTCCCTTTTCACCCTTTGCAGCTGTTAAACCCAAAGGTGACCTGATACGGTTATGTTCGTATCCGACTATAACAAAATAGCCATGGTCTGTCAAGAATATCGTACATCAAAACCAGAATTCCTTTTCAATAACTTATTCATAAGATGAGTATAACCCGTTAATCCATACCTGTCCGCAATCTTCTCACAGTCCAGGTATTAATACTTTTCCTCCTTCCTTTTCTGTTCCTCAATACGTTCCTTTCTCTTCTTTTATTCGGTTATCTGCGAACCTATGCGATTCATTATTTTGGGGCCGAAGATACCTACATGTATAAAGAATCACTTCCCGGCATCGTAACTGTCATGGCTTATTCAACCGCTCTGCCTCCCTGATAAATGAATGGGAAATATAAAACTACCAAAAGTTCTTGACATCATAGCATGCATGATGTCAGTCCCCTTTTTGTATCATGTTCTTTCAGCGCTTCCATATCCAGGTCAAAATTTATCCCTTTCTTCTGCCTGCTATCCATGCACTAATTTCTTAGGAAGCCTGTAATCAGGTTTTCCTTTACTGAACCATTGTACCATATACATTCCTTTAAATTCGCAGAAAGCTCTGGTGATTCCTTTAGCGCAAAAATCGCCGCCCAAAAACGTCCATAATCCTTCTTTCTCCCTCTATCCTCATAGACCCGGACCACTCCCCTGTCTACACATTTCAAACCCTCAGACTCAAATATTTCGTCCGTCATGGCATATAATCTTTTCAAGACATCCTGCCCCAGCCTATCTATATCAAAGCTCAACTCAATTTTCGGCATCTATACATGGCCTCCCTTTGTTCTTTTATTTTAATTTCTCTATTATTAATACGAACATCCTCTTTACTTTTAATCACAGATTCACATCCAATACCATGCCTGTCCTTAGCTGAATTTGAAGTTTGTTTTTCGATATCACACGTATCTCCCGAACAATCTGCCGTATGAAGATATTATCAAATTCGGCTCCTGTGGCCCCGCCTGTCTCACCTATGATTCGGCTGATTTCCTGGTCCAGATACTCATACTCGTCCCTTATTTTTTCCTGCTCTCGTATGCTTTCTCTCCTCCTTTTTAATTCGCTTATCTGTAATCCCAGCTTTCGCATTCGGTCGCTGTACCAGTTCTCACCACCATGTTCCCTGGCTGCCATGCCCACATAGTCCATAAGCTGGTCTCGCAGTTCCTCTATGGTTTTATCAATCTCTTCCTCCGTGCACGCTCCTCCAACAACCTTGGCAGCCCGGAGGATATCTTCCTTTACCCCGTTTAAGAAGTTTTCTTCCTCCTGGTCAATTGACAAGCTGTGCAGCTTTCCCATGATTGCTTCCTGAATGACCTCCTCCTTTAACGTAGGTGATTCATGGCACCGCTTCGTCCCATGCTCCAAACGGTTGATGCAGCGCCATACGATTACCTTCTTCCCATTTTTTGCCCAGGTTGTCCTCCGGTAATGGGCTCCGCACTCGTTACAGACCATGATGCCCGTCAGCGCATATTTGGAACTATATACGCCCTGGGCCGTCTTCCCTTTCCGGGTCCCGGCTTTTTTTAACGAGGAGCGTCTGGCAATCTCCTCCTGTATCTTGTAATAGACTGTCTTCGGGATGATTGCCTCATGATGATTCTTCACATAGTACTGCTTCTGCTGGCCCGAGTTCTTCACCCTCCGTTTGGTCAGGTAGTCTGCTGTGAACGTCTTTTGTAACAGCACATCCCCCATGATTTTTTCATTGGTCAGTATATTGTAGATGGTACCCGTGCTCCATGTTCTCTTACCTGTGGTGGTCTCTATCCCTGCATCCTCCAGCCTGTGCTTGATTCGTTCCAGGCTGTCCCCGTCCAGAAACCACCGGGCCATGTTGCGGATAACAGCCGCTTCCTCCTCCACGATGCACATCTCTCCCGTTGGCGCCTTCCTGAATCCATAGCTTCTCTGTCTTGTGGACTCTCCCTTTTCAAATTTTCTCGCATACCCCCACTTGACGTTAGTGCTGATGGCACGGCTCTCCTCCTGTGCCTGGCTGCTCAGGATGGTCAGTATCATTTCCGTTGAGTCATCCAGGGTGTTGAGGTTCTCCTTCTCAAAGTACACGGCCACGTTCTTTTCCCTGAGCTTTCTCACCCAGGAGATGCAGTCCACCGTATTCCTGGCAAACCGGCTGATGGATTTCGTAATGACCATGTCCACCTTCCCCTTCATACACTGGTTCATCAGCTGATTAAAGTCATCCCTGCGAAAGGTATTGGTCGCGCTGCGTCCATCATCCGCGAAGACACCGGCGAATATCCAGTTGGGATTCTGCATGATGTGCCTGGTATAATACTCAATCTGTATGTCGTAACTGGACTGCTGCTGTTCCAGCTCCGTGCTGACGCGGCAGTATGCCGCTACCCGCAGCTTCCTGATTTCCCGGACCGACTCATCCGCCGGGTTCCAGGTGGCCGGGATGACCTCCACGATTCGTTCCGCCCTTGGCATGTAATCCCTCCTTTCTGGCTAATTCCCTGGTCTGACTTTCCCGTTTCATCCGGCTGGTTTCTTCCAGCCTACTCTGTACCTGTGCAAACAGTTCCCGTGTCACCAGAGCAGGAAACTCCTTGTCCCCAAGGTAAACAGGGTTGGTAAGGATATTTCGGATGCAGCTGTGGCTCCATGCTGGCTTTCCTTTCTGGTTGGGTATGGACTGACGTATTAGCTCGTTTGCCAGTGCTGTCAGCGACATCCCTTCCGCGTAGGATTGGAATAACATCGGGACGATTGGACCGTATTGCTCATGGATGATTGGCGTTTCCTGTCCATCCAGCCAGTATCCGAAGGGGACACAGTAGCGTATGTTTTTCGATTTCTTATCCTTCATTTTTATTTCTGGGTACTGATGTACTACCGCATTGTTTATTAGTTCAAATCTCAGGCTTCTATCCGGTTGGACCTCTATCCTCTTGATGAGTTTGAATATAGATGCATCGATTGCTATCGACGAATCGAATTCTGTTGCCTGGGAACCATCCAATCCCCGAAGGTAATCCTCTATCTGACGGGTCAATTCTGTCATCTTTATCTCTCGGTATCTCCTGGCAGCAATCTGAAAATAGAGTTGCTCCATCCGTTCATAGTCTTCATTGCATTTGTTCCAGTACCCATTTAATTCAGATTCCATACATTGTCTCTCTTTGATAATTCTGGTCAGAATCTTTTTCGCTTCCTCATGGTACAGGGTCGGATCTGTTTTCATCCGCACAAGAGCTTGTAAGAACATTCCATCCAACTGCTTCTCTGTCAGGATGGGCATCTTACATGGTTCCTTCGTGGCCGGGTCATAATGCCTGCATTTCCAATATCGGACCTTCTTCCTGTCCTCCTTGCCACTCTGCTTATAGATGGAATATACCCCGCCGCAGCTGCTGCATATCAACCGTCCTGTATACATGGATGTTCCCTGGATGGAGCCGGTTGGATGACGCTGGTTCCATATATCCCGGGAGCGTTTCAGATGTTCCTGTACCCGTTTAAACTGCTCGTCTTCAATCATTCTCGGGTACGGTTCCACTCCCAGATAGTCCTTGTTACGCAAGATTTTTCGGATAAGGGCTGGTGACCAGGACGGTCTTCCATGGGTGGTAGGTGTCTTCCTGTCTTTTAGCATTCCTACTATCCTTTTGATGGATTCTCCTCCGTCATATGCATCAAAGATAAGGTGTACAGCCTCACTCTGCTCTGGATTCATTCTCATGTATCCGTCAACCAGACGGTACCCGTAGGTGATATAGTTATTCACATAGCATCCCTCCTATCATATGACTGGCTCATGTAAGATAAGTCCGCACCGCAGATGGTATCCCAGCTCCCTTCCCTTTCCCACCGAGACCTCCCGAACCAGGAGGATGAACTGGCCATCGTCGAATGCCTGCATCTTCCCATCATATCCCTGGAGCTGGTGCAGGGTGGACTGCAATCCTGTGATGGTATCCTGGTGGGCACCTCTACTGTGCAACTGTTTTTCCTCTGACCTGCATCTGCTTAGCTCCCTTTCAATCTTCTGGCTCTCCTCAAAATAAAGAGCAGAGTCGATACACTCATTTGCTTTTAACTGCCTGAGTATATGTCTCTGCTCTTTTAGTTCCAGTTTCTTTTGACTTAAGCTACCCAATGCCTCATGAAATCCATTGGTTTCCTGCATCTTCTTCATCCCCCGGATGACCGGGTCCAATATCTCGTCCGCGTGCTCTTTCAGGGTGTTGAATGTATTTACAAACATTCTTTCTATATCCTCTTCCCATATCTCATTGGTAAAGCACCGGCATGCCTCTGACCGGTGCCCCGGACATCTCCACTTGATGGACACTCCCTTTTGTTTCTTCTCCTTCTTACGGATGAACGCTCTCCCGCATTCCCCGCATACCACCTTCCCGCTTAGGATATAGGCTCCTCCACTCCCACGCGGGTTTATCCTGGCCTGATTGCCAAGACGGTGCCCCTTTATCTGTTGTAACCTCATCTGTTCATCCCTGTTCAGGATACCTTCATGGTCATCCCTTATATAGTACTGTGGCTTCTTCCCATAGTTTTTCTCCGTCCGGAACGGCACTGTCCCGGTTGAGTAAGTCTTCTGGTGAAGGCAGTCACCCACCGTTTTCTCGTTGAACAAGATCCGAAGGACTGCCTCGGAGGACCAGCGACCGCCATAAGGCGCCGGTACTTGGTTCTGATTCAGGCAGTCAGCTATCCTCACCCCGCTCATTCCATTCATGTACATGCTGGCCATCCTGCGGACCCATGCTGCCTCATCCTCCTTGACAGCCAGCTCCTTCTCATCATCCTTATCGTATCCATACGGCCGCCTGCTTATCACGAATGTACCATGCCGGAATCGGTTCACCGCTGACCAGTGGACGTTTTGGGATATGTTTTCAGACTCCTGCTGTGCAACCGCACCGTATATAGTCAGTATCCCTTCACTCTCCTCCGTCATGGTATTCAGGCGTTCCTTCTCGAAATACACACTTCCCCCTATTTCCTTCAGATGGCGGACCGTAGATAAGGTGTCCACTGTGTTCCTGGCAAACCGGGTGATTGATTTGGTTAGTATGAGGTCTATCCTTCCTTTTTCGCACTCCTCCAGCATCCGTTGGAAGTCCTCCCTCCCCCATCGGCTGGTTCCGCTTATGCCCTCGTCCGCATAAATCCCGCAGAATTCCCAGTCCGGATTTTTCTGGATTAGCCCTTTATAATACTCCATCTGTGCGTCATAGGAGTGATACTGACCATCGTCATCCGTGCTCACACGGCAGTATGCACACACACGAATGCGCCGTATCTGGTATCCTGTATGCTCTGGTATGGTCTTTGGGATGCATAATACTTCTGCCACTTGCTGCGCCTCCTTTCCTCCGTTTTCAACAAGACACATTACCACACTTCCTGCACCATATCAAGTATTAGTTCTCCGAATTCTCACATTTTCATACAATATGTTGGGAACATATCCTTTGGTACTTCCGAAGGACCATGTCATACATGACCGGGTCAATCAGCCTTTGGCGCAGCAGTTCATCCAGTATCTTTTGTACCTCCCTGAATCGCAGGTATTGAAGCAGCTCCATTGTTTCCATAGTTCCTCCGGAAATACTCTATTTCCACCTCGTGGATTTCTTCATGTGTATCGCTCCTGGAGCCGTTATGGGAATGCCCATCTGTAACACGTTCCTCCATCCTGGCCTCGTTCCATCCCACATCCATGCAGTCATCCCGGAAGAACGACTGCATGATCTGACATCGAACTCACCTTCTTTCTGTTTCTTATTTGTGCTTCTATTTGACACTACGCCCCGAAGCTTGTCCAAAAGGTTACCTGGACAGGGCAGTCAATCCGCCTGCCTGCAGCGTACAGGCATCATAGGAATTCCACCTCCTCCGGGTTCTCCGGAGGCCGCCCTCATTGCGTGGTCCCCGACCAAGGGGGCTGTGACTGGACGGAAGTATCATTGTCAGCTGTCCGGGGCCATGGCGATTCAACCCTGCTTATGATTGATTGAGAGTCAGGTGTATACCGCTCTTGCCTTAAAATGCATTGCACATCCATGGACAGGACCATGTCCTGCAGGCAGTCTTCGCGCACCCCTCACGTCGCTTTCGTTCCTCACGACCGGACAGCCAATGTAACGGATTGGCTGGATATGAAGTTGTCAATGTACGGCGGACAGGCATACTCCCATCCTTTTTAGTCAGGCCTGTGTGATTCATTTTTTCTTTTGTAGAATATAATATATCCGGTCTCCCACTTAAGAGATGGACCAGTTATACCCCATTCTCTCCTTCCATTCCGGGTTTTCAAAAAATACCCTCTACTATTTAAAAGCCGAAAAACAAGCTCACTGATAACCAACAAATTTAATTTTCAGGATTATGCACAGTGCTCTCCTGAAAAACCTTATGAAAATACATAGTATTTTAGTTGAATTTATCTGTTGTTGATGGGCAGATGTTTTCCTCCATCATGCGAATTCTTCAGATAACTTCGTTGGAGCAACCTCCCCTGTATTCATATATTCCTCTCTCATTAATGGACCATTTCAATGAGTTGCCTGGGATGGACTTATGTTTTTCTTTACACATGAATGGACAAACCAGTTCCTCATCCCCTTCTAAAAAAATATCCCCCTACTACTAGTGGTAAAAAATAGGCCTTCTGATAACCAGATTTCTTCTTACGATTTTCTTAAGATGCACAAGTTCGGCATACAACCAGGCTTATAAATTACGTTGCCGAAAAAAACAGCCCTGTGACTCATGGTAAAAAACAGCCTTTTGATAGCCAGCTTAATTGCAGCAACTTTTCAAGCCCCCTTAGACACTCCCATCATTTTTCCCTTCAAAATACCGGCCGAAAAAATACCCCCTCACTATTAGTCCAGTCTCAGCCCCCTTTTGATAACCTCAAAAATGCAATTTCGTTAAAAATGCACATACAACTTTAGTTATTTTTACTAAGCCTATCACGCCTTAAATGCTTTATATTCTTTCCCTCTGTACTAAATATTCCATTGGGTACTTCTTGGCAGCCCACCATGGGCCAGGGCATGGCCCATCGGATAGACAGACTCCCCCCTTGGCGTGACATATATTTTTTTGTACGGGTACAGCATGTATTTGATTTTTTTCGTGCCGTTATTTCTTTCCAAACAACTAAAAAAGCCGCCACATGATATGACGGCTATCCCAAAAACATACTATCACAAATCCCGAATCATCTTCATCAACCGTATCCCATCCTTCACCCCTTCCTCATACAGATACAGCTGACACATCCCATTTCCATCCAGCATGTCATCGATACAATCCTCTATGGCATCCCTCTGCTCCTTGGTAATTTCCTTCATCCAATGGTCCATTCGTTCGTTCAGCTTGTGGTCTGCTTTCTTTTCTTCCTGTGTCTTATCTGCCTGCCATCGGGTTACCAGCGTTTCTACCCTGGCTGCTATGACTTCTTCACACTGTTCCCTCGTAGTTTTCTTCATGGACACTCCTCCTTCCGCCAACACCATATCGAATATCCCGGCGGAAGTCCATATCCACATGTCATAAAGATTCTGCTCCAAATACGTCAGAACCACCTACAGGGTGCACCTAAAATTGTGCCAATTTACTTGTATTTGCGTAGTCTCCAGCCAAAACCGACCACCTGCCAGGTGACCAAGGCTCGAAACAGGTGCACCTTCGTGGAAGCGGAAAAACGCCCGCATTGCGGGCGATTGTGGCCGGGAGGGGCGCCCTTGGGTGCACCTCCCTTTAACCTGCACACAAATCGAACGGGGCATACGGTTTGATTTATGGTTGAGAATGTGAAATATCGATATCGGTTTTCTTTATACAAAAGTAGAATTTTTTTATATTGGGCCAAATTTGCCGGATTTTTTATTGTATGCCCATCTATCCCATTCCTCTCCTTAAAAGCCAGCACAGTGGCTTATGATGCGTTACAAGGGCTAATTCAAGTTGCTTTAGCTAAGTTGATTTTTTACTTTTCCCTAATCTCTAAAACACCCTTATATCAAGCCCACAACAAAAAGTAATTTATTGCGGTTCTATACTGAATGTTGGGGTGTGTTAAAAAGTACACGGTAAATCACTAGTACCGTGCTAGTTACCTGGTTCCATGAGATAATAAC